>Ga0302349_1000094_pt1 | contig 170931 bp, 127 predicted proteins | sample PhyAR1_FD_202176 | JGI IMG/M metagenome (GOLD analysis project Ga0302349, IMG submission 202176) | Leaf surface microbial communities from alfalfa plants in UC Gill Tract Community Farm, Albany, California, United States - DLSL A.R1... | ecosystem: Host-associated > Plants > Phyllosphere >... | reverse complement strand
TAAACGTCCAGCGCCCGCCGGCGTCCGCCGCCGCGTTGCCGATCGCCACGCCGTTGTCGTAAACGGTGACGGTGCTGTTCGCCTCCGCCGAGCCGCTCAGGGTCGGGGTGCTGTCGTTGGTGACGTCACCCTTCTGCAGCGCGCCGGCGTTCGGCTCAACGTTGTCCACCACGCTGAGGATCGCCGGTTCACCGCTGGCAACAGGAATGAAGATATTAATGTCATAGCTTGGTGATGACAGAGGGGTTCTGTTACCTGCGGCATCCTGCGCAATGATGGCCAGTTGGTTCGTGCCTTCAAGCAGCGGTAACTCTGGTGCCATGCTCCAGGTACCGTCTTCGCCAACAACTGCACTGCCAATCAGATGGTTGCCAGAGATGTCAGTGGTATAGACAAAAACCGTGTCGCCGGCAGTGCCGATGCCACTGATTTGAGGTTTGCTGTCATCGGTGATTTCACCGCTGGCAACATTACCTTGCCTGTCACCAACGCTATCGGCAACCGCAGTGATCGCCAGAAACTCTGATCCTGACAGAGGTGGAGTGGTATCAACGGTAAAGTCTAACGACTCAGAAGGTGCGCTCTCGTTACCTGCCAGATCGGACTCTGTGACCGTAATGCTATGATCGCTCTCGCTAAGCGCTTCTTCTGGAGTAAAGCTCCATTTGCCATCTTCACCAATCACCACAGAACCGATCTGCTGGCCACCATCATAAATGGTAATGGTATTGCCTGCTTCGCCAACGCCGCTTAGTTGAGGCCTGGACTCATCAGTCGTACTACCTTGCTGAATGATACCGGTAATAGGTCCGGTATTATCAATAGCCTGAGAAACACCCGGTTGGTCAGGCGCGGTGGTGTCGACATTAATTACGATCGGATCTGAAGGTTCGCTTTTATTACCGGATTGATTTTGTTCGGTAATAACCAGTTCATGTCGACCTTCATCGAGAGGGAGTTCCGGGACAAAGGTCCAGTTGCCGTTTTCATCAATCGTAGTGGTGCCAATTTCATTACCATTATCTTGAATGATGATGACGTTGCCTGGCTCACCCTTGCCGCTTAAGACCGGCTGAGTTTCATCAGTGATTCCACCTGATTGTATTGGTCCGGTAATACTGCCGGTATTATCCTGAATTTCACTGATGTTCGGCTGAGAAAGCAAACCAGTATCGACCGTAAAGGCCCATCCTTCAGAAATAACGCTATGGTTTCCTGCTGCATCAGTCTGAGAAACTGTAATGTTGTGAGAACCGTTAACCAACGCGGTTTCTGGCAGGAATGACCAACGGCCTGCAGCATTGACTTCAGCAGTGCCGATGACAATACCGTTATCATAAATAGTTACGGTGCTACCGGCTTCGCCAGTACCACTTATTTCTGGACGTGAGTCGTCGGTAAAGCCACCCGGCTGAATTTCACCAACCGTATCGCCCACTTTATCCATAATATGCTGAATGCCGGGCACGCCTGGCGCTACAGTATCCACGCCAAAATTCAGCGAGTCTGATGGAGAGCTGATATTACCTGAAGGATCGGTTTCAGTGATCACCAGCTCATGCTGGCCATCTGCCAATGAATTTTCCGGCGTGAAAGTCCAGTTACCTGCATTATCAATGACTACCGAACCAATTTCCTGGCCATTGTCATAAATCGTAATGGTATTACCAGGCTGACCGGTGCCACTCAGAACAGGTTTAGCTTCGTCAGTGACGCTGCCATTCTGAATTGCCCCAGTGATTGACCCGGTATTATCCAGCGCCTGGCCAATTGCCGGCTTAGCCGGTGGGTTACTTTCGCCATCATCATTATTATTATTGGCAATAGCAGCCCCGGCACCGATAAGGCCAGCCGCTCCAAGCCATCCTAACAGGCCGTAAAGTATATAGTTGTTACTATCATCATCGGAGCCAGTAAAAATACCCTCACCGCTGCCCAATGCCGGGCCACCCAGCGCTGCATCAGACATTTCACCTTCGCTGGTCAGATAACCACTTTCGTAGTCTGCACCTGACAAAGGCACATAGGCGTACAGTTGCCCATCTTCCGCCATACCTAACAATGCAGGATTTTTGTCATTCCCATTGAAGTAATCTTCAATAATAATACTGGCTTGAGTGTCACCTTCCTGGATGACATGTAACTCATTGCCTACGCGGGTGAGAGTAATATTTTCTGGAGCAAAATCGTTACCAAGATTTTTCAACAGATACTTATTACCGTCGATCAATTTAACCTTAACTGCCTTGTTTGCGTTCGCGGTTAACAGTCGGGTTTTCCCCTCGCCACTGTTGACGGCCAGAACTATTGTTCTATCCATTTATTCCATAACTCCAGATGTTGCTCCGATGAAAAAGCGTCATTTCCTTTATAACGAATGACGTTCTGGTCACTGCAAAGATAATCACCTGATACTTTATCATTGATAATCAGACAATTTTAGCCACCCCCAAAACCCGGGTTTTGAGGGAAATAAACAGCACTAAGTAAACTTAAGAAAACATCAAGAAAAGAACAATGTAAATGATTGTTTTTAAAGGAATCACCCTCACAAGAACTGTGAGGGTTTTGAGCTGATGAAATAGCATCCAGGTAAAAAGTAGGAAAAATTAATCCTGAAACTAAATAAATAATCCTGATTTAAATCATTCAGGATTGTTAATACTTTGATGTAATCCGTAGTCGCATAATTACAACTACTGGCATTGTTAAAAAAACCACACGCAGCGCATGGCTATAGTGAGTCACTACCATTACTTTTAGTCATTAAAAGTCAGGTTGAAATTAGCAACCAACTTCCATACATTCCATTTTGAATGATGAGACAGGCAAACGTTTAATCCCAATTTTTCTAAGTATATTGGACTTATGTGCACTGATGGTTTTTTGACTACGTGAAAGCTTTACGGAGATTTCTTTGTTGGTTGCACCATCAAGATACATTTTTAAAATTTCCATCTCACGACGAGTCAACCCAACAGATTCGCAATACTCTTCATTAAATAATGCCGAGTTATTGTTCTTCAGTGCATAGATATCCCAAGAATAGCAATAGCCACCTGATCGAACAACATTGATTGCGTTAAGGAATAACTCTACTCCACTTTCAAACTCAATCATTCCACGCACATTGTTCAGATGATTTATGAATTTGTAGATTCCCTGATCTTTTTTTGCAAGAATCAGCAGCGGAATGTTAGTCACCGCAGCAAATTTCTTTAAGCTGGTTAGTGGCATATCATCCAGCTTCTTGCCATCAATGATGCAAATGTCATAGGATTCGGCAATAGTTGACTCGATGCATTCTTCGATACTTTTTAATACAATAGTAGAATCTTGATAGTTCGCTTCAATAATATGGACTATTCCCAAGCTTCCAATGTTCTTTTCACCCAGATATAAAAATTTCATTAGCAATCTCTTAAGAGCCATACTCATATGAACAGCTAACCATCCAGAAAATATTAAGTATAGACTACAATATAAAAAAATAATTTAAGAAGTTATTGATCATAAAGCGGCAAACATCGCTATGACTTATATAGAAATGGGACAAACCAATATCAATCGAAGCCAAATTAAAAATCAGCGATGATAAATATAAAATTCATCTATAAACCGGGGCTTGGAATATTTAATAAAAAATACCCAGGAAGATTAAATTTCCATTTCTTATCTTCGGTAAGAACATATACATCAAAAAAACTTGCTGTTATGTTGCGCGAAGAACACTCCATTGCATTCGCAAATTAACACTCCTCCTCTAATATTGTCATCGGTGAGATTCACCTGGCGCAGCGTTAGCACCTTGAGAGTTCTCCAATGTCTAAATTTTGCTCTTAGCGCTATCCTGTAAGCACTATAATAATGAAGCTTCATGTGATCTTAGATAAGCTAATAATTTACAGAGGAAAATTATAACTTAAACAAACCATTAACGAGCCTCCACATAATTGCTAACCACTCTTACATAATGCGGATATTAATGTCACACTACCCTGACTGTTCACTTACAAATCATACTATATACTAATAATGTTTCAGTCAATCCTGCCAGGTTTTACCAAGTGTTAAATTTGTAATCTTTCGCTGAACAAAACAACATTTAACCCATTGATTAAACAAGACTTTAATTAATCAATCAATAAAAACACTTATTTTTAATAGGCATATATTTAGATTACTGACAGGATGCCTAGATATTCCTATGCAAAAAGACAATTCTTACACCAATATACACACCAGGATTAATCCCAATCATCAAACTATAGAGCGCATGGCAAGCTGTTAATCTATCACGCTCTCTTTGAGATCTGCGCAAAAAAGGCTCAAGTGCTCTTATAAAATTATTTCGTAGATATAATAATTTTTTTTGATTCCCTTTAAAAAATAGAGCTCATGCTACTCCACAATGGACATCATTGGCCGCCAGATAGTATAGGATTAGAACAAGGATTTATCCGATACTGGAATTAAATATTTCGAGCATATCGAATATTCCTGAATACACAATCAGGTTTAGTTCGCGCAGAGCCATACACTCAATCAAGATCTTTTTTTAAGTGTAAATTTTGCATTTACATTCTATACCAGGTGAATATAGGGCTATCTGGTGAGCAAATATGATAATGCACCACACCTGGATAGTAACGATGAGTAATTAGTTGCCTGTGAAATGTGGTTCGATATTGCCAATCATAAAATTCTTAAACTCTGCTGTGCTTTAGACATTCTCAACTTGCCGTTTTCCATATCGCAAGCCAGCCTGACATGCTGTCGCGACTAAATAGTTCAGTCTCACTCACGACTCCCGTTCGCGGTGACAGCATCTCCTGCAAGAGCGAATCATTGCTGTGATACATCCTTATCAATGCTCCAGGGGGTAGCAACTGGGTAAAAAGCCTATCTCTGCTGCGGTGTGGCAAACAGCTTTTTAATAGGTGTGCGAATCACCGGGGATGCCGTCAGTCGGTTGCCAAACATTGCTCCAAAGAGAGACTCAAACATGATAAGCCTGTCACAAATATCCAACGTGCCAGGTTTTCAGTTTAGTCCGCACTTAATGTCAGAATTGCACCTGGTGCTCAGTCACGCCTGAGTTGTTTTTGCATTGATGCGTCAGACGCATCAAACGATAACTAAAACGCACTTATTAAATCATCATTATTGCGCCAGTCTCCTGATACAAGTCGGTAACAACTACGACACATTTAATATGTATCGGAGAAAATAATGAATCAAACCTCTGCTCATCCTGCATCAGCCCGTTCACGTATTGGCGCAATTTTTCGGGTAACCTCGGGAAACTTCTTAGAACAATTCGATTTTTTCCTGTTTGGTTTTTACGCAACCTACATTGCTCATACCTTTTTTCCTGCAAGCAGTGAGTTCGCCTCACTCATGATGACTTTTGCTGTTTTTGGCGCGGGCTTTTTAATGCGCCCTATCGGCGCGGTGGTATTGGGTGCTTATATTGACAAAGTAGGGCGCCGGAAAGGGCTTATCGTTACGTTATCCATTATGGCGATGGGCACATTTCTTATCGTGCTGATTCCTTCTTACAATGCGATCGGATTTTGGGCACCTTTAATCGTGCTCGTCGGTCGATTGCTGCAAGGATTCTCAGCCGGTGCTGAGTTGGGTGGAGTGTCCGTATACCTGGCTGAAATTGCAACGCCCGGAAAGAAAGGTTTTTACACCAGCTGGCAGTCCGGTAGCCAGCAGGTAGCGATTATGGTCGCCGCCGCGATGGGATTTGCTCTTAATGCATTGCTGGACGAAGCAGCTATCGGTGACTGGGGATGGCGCATCCCGTTTCTGTTTGGTTGTTTAATCGTTCCCTTTATCTTTTTCCTGCGCCGTAATCTGGAAGAAACCGAAGAGTTCAGCGCCCGACGTCAACATCCGGAACTATCCCAGGTATTCCGTACCCTGATGGAGAACTGGAAAATAGTGGTAGCCGGCATGCTGATGGTGGCGATGACGACAACTTCATTCTATTTGATTACGGTATACGCCCCGACTTTCGGTAAAAAAGTCCTGCTGCTGAGTGCTTCTGACAGTCTGCTGGTCACGCTGCTGGTTGCAGTGTCCAACTTTATCTGGTTACCGATTGGCGGAGCTATTTCTGATAAATTCGGGCGTAAACCAGTGTTGATTACCATGGCGCTGATCGCCATCGCCACCTCATATCCCGCGCTCAAACTTCTGGCTGGCGCGCCTGATTTCTATATGATGCTGGGCGTTTTACTCTGGTTGTCATTTATTTATGGCCTGTACAACGGTGCCATGATCCCTGCCCTGACGGAAATAATGCCAACCTCGGTCAGAGTAGCCGGTTTCTCGCTGGCATATAGCCTTGCTACTGCCATTTTTGGCGGCTTCACTCCGGCAATCTCAACGGTACTGATTGAAACCACAGGTGATAAAGCCTCTCCCGGATTGTGGATGAGTTTTGCTGCGGTGTGCGCACTACTGGCAACCCTGTATCTGTACAAACAGGAAACACCACAACCTCACTCTGCTAAAAAAACTTTCGGATAATGGATTACTTCATGCAAAAACGTATGAGTTTGAGTCTGCTGGCGATGCTGTTTTGTTTAATCAGTCAGCCCCTTCACGCAACAGAGTTAACCGTAATGATCTCTGGCGGCTTCAAAGCCGCATGGGAAAAACTGGCGCCGGAATTTGCTGAAAAACAGGGAATTACCCTGAAAACCGTACCTGGCCCGTCGATGGGGAAATCTGCTGAAGCTATTCCCAACCGTCTGGCGGCTGGAGAGAACGCTGATGTGATTATTATGGTCGGCGATGCGCTGAGTGATTTAAGCCGCAACGGCATGGTCATTGCGGATACGCGCACTGAACTTGCTGATTCAAGAATTGGTGTGGTCGTCAGTAGCGGTAAGCCAAAACCAGATATCAGCACTGATAAAACCCTGAGGAGCGCCTTACTGGAAGCGGACTCGATAGCTTATTCCGACAGTGCCAGCGGCAGATATGTGCAGCAACAGCTGTTTAAAAAGCTGGGTATTGAACAACAGGTTCAGAGTAAAGCGCATCAGGTTGAGAAAACCCCGGTAGCGTTAACCGTCGCGCAGGGCCACTATACTATCGGGCTTCAGCAGGTGAGTGAGCTGCTGCCGGTTCCAGGCGTATCATTTGTGGGAAAAATTCCGGACAACGTTCAGTATGTCACGCGCTTTGCCGGTGCTGTGGCAGCTAAAACGGAACACGCTGAAGAGGCGAAGCTTTTACTCCGCTACCTATCGTCAAAGCAGGTACAGCAAACCGTGCGCGCTACCGGGCTGGATTCTGTTACAACGCCTTAAGCAGTGGAATCGACGGCGTGTAGCGCAATAATCTGTTTTTCCAGCGCTCTGGCAAGGTGTGATAGCTCACGGCCACTGCGTTTAATTAACCCCACATTACGTCTTACCGTGGGGTTAATTAATCCTATGCTTGCCAGAACAGGATGGTCTGATTTTGGCATTGCCATTGCCGGAACGGCGGCAATTCCGAGACCGGCTTCCACCATTCCAAGCAGGGTAGTGACATGTCGGGTTTCACAAACACCTGGCGTCTCAGGAACGATATCGCCCAACGCCTGATCAAGCAGATTGCGATTACCTGAGGTTTTATCCAGCCTGACATAAGGATGAGTGTAAAACTCCTGCCATGTCATGGTTTTTCGCGCGGCAAGAGGGTGATCCCGACGGCATGCCGCAACATAAACTTCGTCGACTAAAGGAAAGAATTCCACGTCCGGTTGCGGTGTTCCGGTAAAGCTGAGGCCAAAATCCGCCTGGCCGCTGATCACTGCGTCATAAACATTCCCGGCGCTGGAATCAATCAGCTTGATACGGACTCGTGGATAGTGTGACTGGAAAGCGGCAATGACTTTTGGCATAAAATAGTAAGCCGCCGAAGGCACACAGGCAACGGTAATTAATCCTGCCCGGCTATTGCCAACATCACTGATATCCGACATTACCTCTTCAAAATCCATCAGCAGACGCTGGGCGCGAGGAGAGAATTTGCGCCCCACTAAGGTCAGACTGACGCGGCGGGTTGTCCTTTCAAACAGCTTAACGCCGAGTAAGGTTTCAAGTTTATCAATGCGCCTGCTAAGCGCAGGTTGCGATATGCAAATCGCATCAGCCGCGGATTTAAAACTGCCGTATTCCACCAGCGCGCGGAATGCGTAAAGATCACTCAGGTCAAAATTTACCGCCATTATTATCCGCTTCCTTAAAACACTGTGCTTAAGTGAGTAAGCCGATGCTGGTATCAGGCCATGAACCGTCTAATGCCAGTTATGACAGACCATCAGAAACATCATTGGCGCTCACGCTTCTGCTGAATGCCGGAGCCTTAATAAATACACCATGATAATAGACTTACATTGGCGCGACATAAACTACGTCTAAAAGCCACGGCTGAACAGAGTGAAGGATAAAGGCAATTAATTTTCAGTTAAATTAATTGAGGTGCTTATGCAGGAAAGTGTGGAAGCCACGCCGTTGCTTTACGCCCGGAACGTGGCTTCCACTAAATTATGCCATTTTCTGTTTTTGCTTCCCGAATGAGCGCAGCACCGTCAACGGCCCGTCGCCTGACAGGGTAAATACCGACAGCACGGTAAACGACAGCGCCACCAGCCCCAGTACCAGATAGGCACCGTGGAAGCCGACCCGGTCATACATGTATCCGGCAAATAACGACATGAAAATCATCGCCAGTTGTTTAAAGAAGCAGAAACAGACCAGATAAATGGTCGCTGAGAAGCGAACTTCAAACTGGCTGGTAATGTATTTAAAGCAGCCGACAATCAGGAACGGAATCTCAAACATATGCAGGGTTTTCAGAATCACCACTTCAGTCGCCGTGGTGGCAAAGGAAGAGCCGATAATGCGTACAGACATGATCATCCCAGCCAGCAGCAGCGCGTTCTTACCGCCAATCCGATTAACAATCAGTGGTGCAAAGAACATGATACTGGCGTTCAGCAGTTCACCCATAGTGGTGACATAGCCAAAGACACGCGTCCCCTGATCGTTGGTGCTGAAAAATGAGGTAAAGAAGTTGGCAAACTGTTGGTCAAACACATCATAAGTACAGGATACACCCACCACATACAGCGATAAAAACCACAGTTTTGGCTGTCTGAACAGCTCAAGTGCCAGACGGAATTTAAACGGCGAGTGGTTGGCACCGAGAGAATTCGCCACTTCCGCTGACGGCTGAGTTTGCGGCTTCGCAATAAACAGCAGAATAGCGAGGATTACCGCACAGCCTGAACCAAGCCAGAAAACAAACTCATTATTGATGGTAAACATGATGCCGGCGATCGAGGCACACAGCGCCCAGCCGATACAACCGAACAGGCGCGCGCGGCCAAATTCAAACTGGCTACGACGGCTGACCTTTTCGATATAGGCTTCAATCGCTGGCGCACCGCCATTATAGATAAAGCCAAGATAGATACCGCCGACAATCGAACCGAGCAGCAGGTTGGTTTGCAGCAGCGGCCCAAATACGTAAATAAAGAATGGCGCAAACATTACCAGCATGCCGGTAATAAACCACAGCAGGTGTTTTTTCAGGCCAAGCTTATCGGACAGCAGGCCAAAAATTGGCTGGAACAGCAGTGAAAAGAAAGAGATACAGGCGAAGATAATTCCGGTATCACTTTTGCTGACATGATTAATATCATGTAGCCAAATTGGGAAGAAGGGGAAGTAGGCTCCCATAATGAAAAAGTAGAAAAAGAAGAACAGCCCGAACATCCAGAAATTGCTGTTTTTTAAGTAGTACATGGTTCTTATCCTTAGGGGAGCAGTGGGCAGGCTGGCGCCTGCCCTGAAAAACCCGGCGGTTAGTTACGCGCCCAGTTCACTGTGTAGTGGTAATGTTGTTCCTGTAATAAAAACTCAGGCGATACGCTGGGGCTCCAGGAATCATCGCCACCCACTCCCATATGGAAGCCATCGATATTCAGCCAACTGCCCTGCTCTTCACGCAGCAAATGGCGATGTGACACCTCATGCAATTGATGCTGGCTGTAGCGGCTGATATTAAAGTGGAAATTGCCGCGCCACTGGTTATCACCATATTCAAGACGGGTGGTACCGCAGCGCAAACCGTTTTCGGTAGGAAAGACGTACGGCGTATACATCTCTGCCAGCGGGCGCTGCCAGTGGTCATAGCGTGCTGATGCCTGGCGATCCGGATAATTTTCATGCGGACCGAGACCCAGCCAGCTCACCTGCGGCTGTACCTCTGCCAACTGGCAGCTCAAGCCAATACGGGCTGGAGCAGGTACGCCATAAGCGACTTCCACATCAACACTGATCTGTAACTGACCCTGATTATCAATACGGTAGGTTTTGCTGCTGATAAACAGCGTTTTGCTCTGGGCACGCCAGCAGTGAACGGTATGCAGCTGCACCGCATGGTGCAGGGATTCAGCTTCGCAACTGATCAGCTGGGATTCCATTTCATACATCCCCGCCGCTTTCCAGCGCTCTACCCAGGCATTCGGGTCAATGCGCGTCACTTCGCTGACGCCGATATCGTTATCCAGCGGCGCACGGGTAAACTGATCCTGTAACGGAGTCAGCAGCAGATTTTCGCCAGCGCTTTGCCACTGCGTAAGCAAGCCGCTGGCGCGATTAAACTGCCAGTGCTGCGCGCCATGCCGCACATCGAACGTCTGCTCACTGATATCCAGCTGTGGGCTTTCACCGTGGCTGGATTTTACCGGCTCACTTAATAACTCAGGCAGACGCCATTGTTGCCAGGCGCAGACATGACCGGCGTCACTCCAGTCAGTGGCTTGAATCTGCTGCACTTCGACATTCAGCCACAGTTGACCACTGCGGGTCGCGGGCGGCAGATTAAGTTCGATCAGCTGTTTGCCTTGCGGCGCGATATCCAGCAGCACCTCTTCGCTGGCGAGCACTTCTCCCTCCAACTTCACTGTCCACACCAGTCGCTCATTATCGCTGTGACGGAACAGATACTCGCTGGTCACTTCTACTGCTGGATGACCATTGGTCAGTAACTGGAACTGGAAGAACTGTTGTACCTGCTGCGCTTCATACAGCGCCGGATGAGGGGAACGATCGGCAAATACCAGACCATTCATACAGAACTGACGGTCATTCGGTTTGTCACCAAAGTCGCCGCCATAGGCAGAAAATGGCTGGCCGTTTTCATCGTGCTTAATCAGTGACTGATCCACCCAGTCCCAGACAAAACCACCCTGCAGACGCGGATGCTGACGAAATGCCTGCCAGTATTTATGGAAGCCGCCAAAGCTGTTACCCATAGCGTGGGCATATTCACAAAGGATTAGCGGACGTTGCTCATCCGGCATGCCAATCCACTTTTTAATTGACCATTTTGGCACCTGTGGATGAGGCTGATCCTGATCGACGCGGGCGTACATCGGGCAGATAATATCCGTCGCCGCACTGTCAGCACCGCCGCCTTCGTACTGCACCGGGCGCGTCGGATCGTTGGATTTAATCCAGTTATACAGCGCATCGTGGTTACTGCCATGACCGGATTCGTTACCCAGAGACCAGATAATGATCGATGGATGATTGCGGTCACGCATCACCATGCGGGTAACGCGCTCGGTCATGGCTGGTAGCCAGCGGGGATCGTCACTTAAGCGGTTCATCGGCACCATGCCGTGGGTTTCGATGTTGGCTTCGTCCACTACGTACAGGCCATAGTAATCACACAGGCGATACCACATTGGATGATTAGGATAGTGCGAGCAGCGCACCGCGTTAAAGTTATGCTGTTTCATCAACAGAATATCGCGGCGCATGGTCTCCACATCCATCACCTGGCCCGTTTCCGGGTGATGTTCATGACGATTGGTGCCACGAATCAGCAGCGGCTTACCATTAACTTTCAGCAAACCCTCACTGATTTCCACTTTGCGAAAACCAACGTCATAAGCTTCGGCTTCAATGACTTCTTCACCGCGCTTTAATACCACCACAGCACGATAGAGATTTGGTATTTCAGCACTCCATAACAGCGGGCGTTCCAGCGGCAGTTTCAGCGTAGTACGGTCGTGATAAGCGCCGCGCTCATCGATAATCTCGCTGCCAATAGCCTGCTGCTGCTCAGTGATCAGCTGGTCACCGCGCCATAGCTGCACGGCGATTTGCACATCGGTTAATGGCTCACCTTCCACCACCACTAACGCTGCCAGTTCGGCCCGGCTGAAATCTTCATTAAGATGCGTCACCAGCCGTACATCGCTAAGGCGGGTCTCCGGTTTATGCAACAGCGACACATCGCGGAAGATGCCGCTCATACGCCACATATCCTGATCTTCCAGATAAGAGCCATCGCTCCAGCGCAGCACCATAACCGCAATGCGGTTTTCTGACGGCTTTAACACTGCGCTCAGATCAAACTCAGAAGGCAGACGGCTGTCCTGGGCATAGCCGATCCACTGCCCGTTACACCACAAATGAAACGCAGAATTCACGCCATCAAATACAATCCGCGTCTGTCCGCTGGCCAGCCAGCGCTCATCGACATCAAATGTGAGCGAGTAACAACCAGTGGCATTTTCCTGCGGCACAAACGGCGGGTTTACCGGAATTGGATAGGTGACATTGGTATAAATTGGCGCGTCATAGCCAAGAATCTGCCAGTTGGAAGGCACCGGCGTCGAATTCGCATCGCTCAGATCGCTATTCACCCAGCTGGCAGGCACCGCTTCTGGCCGCGCGAAATAGCTGAATTGCCACTCGCCATTCAGGCTGCGCAGTGAGGCGGAAGCGCTGTCCTCACGCGCCTGTTCTGCTGAGCGCCAGCTCGAAAATGGCGGATGGGCGTTCAGCTGATTCAGCTGAGTAACCGCCGGGTTTTCCCAGTCGCGGCGTTGTAATACGGCGTTTAAATCAATAGCGTTGTTAGTCATCGTCGGATTCCTTTAGCGTATTGCGATGCGCTCACAATTTTAAAGTAATATGATTTTGGCTAACGTAGCTGTAAAGCTGATTAGAGTTATTCGGTGATAGTCGTCACAAATAAACCGCAGTATCGGCTCCCGCCCTGACGGCATGCCGGATATACATCCCCGCCACCGTCGGCGGTTTATTTCAGGCGAGCGACCTGCAACGCAAGCCGCGCAAGCGCCTCAGCCAGAACATGTGGCGTAATTGCGCACGGTGCAGCGGTGGTTTTGCGTTCCACAAGACTGACCGGCAATATGACTGGCTCAACCTGTTCTTCCCTGATAAGCGCCAACAGATGATCGACGCTGACCTGGCCTAAGGCTTTAAAATCCTGCTTAATGGTGGTCAGTGGTGGAATAAAACAGGCACTGTCTTCGGTATCGTCATAACCCACCACGGATACATCGCCCGGCACTGCAAGACCAAATTCTGACAATGCCCGCAGCGTGCCGAGTGCCATTTGATCGTTTGCGACCAGAATAGCGCTCGGGCTCACCCCGCCGCGTAATAGCTGGATCACCTGCTGATAACCGGAAAGAGAGCTCCAGTCGCCGTGCATAATTGCGCTGGCGGTTAACTGATGCGCCGCAAGACACTGTTGCCAGCCTTCAAAGCGCAGACGCGCTGAGACAGAACTGAGCGGCCCGGTCAGTAACGCAATCTTCTGGTGGCCCAGCCCGACAAGATGTTCCACGCCTAACAACGCTCCCATCGTCGGATCGAAAACAATATGATCGGCGGCCAGTGCCGGCGATACATCAAGAAACAGCGCAGGAACCTCACCGCAACGTCGCTGGATCTCCAGCGCCTCAGCGTCTTCCAGTGGAATATTAACGATCAGTCCGTCTACCCGCTGAGAAAGCAGGCTGTTGACCGCCGCTTTACTCGCCTCCAGCCCAGCTTGTTCAATCATGGAAATCACCACATTGAACTGCATTTCTCCCGCTTTGGATTTGATTGCCGCGACGATTTGCGACGGTGCATGCAGAGAAAGATTAGTGGTGGCCAGCCCGATAGTATGGCTGAGCTTGCCAGCCAGCTGCTGTGCGACGCGATTAGGCACGTAGTTCAGCGCATTCATCGCCGCTTCAACTTTGAGGCGCGTTTTCTCTGAGACGTGACTGGCCTGATTAATCACGCGTGAAACGGTCTGGTAAGAGACGCCGGCACACTCTGCCACATCATATAGGGTCACAGACTTCGGTTTCATCGCGGGCTTCCTTATCAGACAGGCTCAGGTGGCGGGTATTCTACACATTCTGGCTCGGGGTAGTGCAATCAAGGGAGCCAAAAAAGACTCCCCTGCAATGTTTAACCCGCTTGCTTTAACTGTGCGCGCGCATTAAAAAAGCGACGGTAAGCAAGGTAACCGGCAATAATGGTCGACAGGCTGGCGGTACCCAGCAGCATAAACGTCACCATTATCTGATACTTGATCGCTTTCACCGGATCGATACCGGCAAAAATCAGGCCGGACATCATGCCTGGCAGGCTGACCAGCCCGACGGTTTTGGCTGCATCAACCGTCGGGATCATCGCGGCGCGAATACTGTCGCGGATCAGCTTAGCGGAAGCCAGTTTAACTGACGCGCCGAGGCTGAGCATTTCGAGGATTTTTTGTTGATTGTCGGCAAAACGCTGATTCAGATTGCTGTAGCACAGCCCGACCGCCACCATCGCATTACCGGCAATCATGCCGGAAATCGGAATCACCTGCATCGGGACAAATTCAATTGAGCCGCTCAGCACCAGAATCGTCAGCGTCGAGGTGGTGCTCACGGTGATGGCAACAAACGAAATCATCAGGGCATTGCCGATATTGCGACTGCGCTTGCGGGCATTTAGCGATGCATTAACGCAGATAAACAGCACCATCAGCACCGTCAGCCAGCCGTTGTTCAAATCGAAAATATACTTCAGCACATAGCCGACAAGGATCAGCTGAACAACCGCCCGCGCCACGCTCCAGACAATATCTTTTTCCAGACCCAGCTTCTCTTTGCCACTGACCAGCAGGGCAATCACTACCAGCATCAGCGCCAGAGCAAGCGATTCATTGGTAATATTATGCTGGCTCATTAGCACTCTCCAGGCCGACCGGCGTGAGCGTCAGTACCCGCTGTGCCTGGCTGATTTCAGCACTGTCGTGACTGATCCACATCACGGCAACACCCTCTTCCGCCACCAGCCCGGTAATGAGCTGGTTAATCATCTGCTTGTTTTCCTCATCCAGCGCACTGGTAATTTCATCAAGCAATAAAACATCCGGTAAGAACTGTAGGTTGCGCAACAGCGCCACCCGCTGTTTTTCACCGCCGGAAAGCTGCTCCGTTTTCTTATCCAGCATCTCCGGCGGCAGGTTGACCTTTTGCAACAAGCTTTGCAGTTTTGGCCTGTCGACTCTCTTGTGGCGGATTTGCCACGGCAGTGCCAGGTTATCAAATACCGTCTCGCCAAACAGTACTGGCGTCTGAAAACAATAAGAGACCTGTTGGCGATAGTGTTCTGCTTTTAGCTCACCGATCGGCTGGCCTTTAAAAAAGATATGGCCCGTCGTTGGCGTCAACAGCGAAGCAATAATCTTTAACAGCGTACTTTTTCCACTGCCGGAAGGCCCGGTCAGCAGTACAAACTCACCGGCGTTCAGCGCCAGCGAAACCGGCGCCAGCAGCTGACTGCCATCAAGGGAATAGCTTATTTCCTGCACGTCAAGCAGGGGAAAATCGGTCGACATTTTGCTTCATCCTGAAAAATAATCTGCAAAAGCATAGCGCTAAAAAGCCGCTTGTTGTCGCCTTTTTATCAGGCTGCCCTACTGACAGCCCGCTTTGCCTTACGCAATTAAAAACGCAGCTCACCGCCAAATACCCAGGTGCGGCCACGAGCGGTGGTATTAACTGACTTTCCATCATCGCCGACGTAGTTATAATCCTGATTCATTTTATTCAAAGCGGCGGCATAGTTTTTATTGCCCACGTTTTGTACGCTCAGGCGTAACAACAGGTTATCCGTCATCTGATAACTGCTGTAAACATCGATAACCGTTGGAATATTGGGCATATCATCTTTAGGCACATCGCCGGTATCAATACTTTCACCTTCAGGATGTAAACGCTTCGATTTTCCGGTGAATTTAATCAGGCTGCCTACCACCAGTTTTTTAGCAAGGAAACGCGCGCCGATATCCAGCGTGGCATAGCTGTCCGGCAAATCGCTTAAATCATCGTAGCCAAAACCCAACATGGTGGTACTGGCGATGGAGGTCGGCTGATCGGTATGTTGCTTACTCCAGGAGAGATTAATATAGGCATAATCAACATCATAGCTCGCTTCGATCTCATAGCCTTCGGTTTTCACCGGCGACAGCGAGTTGGTGTAAATATTGGCTTTGAAATTAGGATCGCTGTCTTCACCATTGCGGCACTTAACTCCGCTGGCGCACAGATAATAGTTCTGGCTGCTGATGTAGTCCTTAATCCGCGTCTGATAGGCGAGTGCTTTCAGCCTGAAGCTATCCTGCTCCAGCAACAGCCCATTTTTTACCAGATTAAATCCAGCCTGCCAGGTCTCTGACCGTTCAGGTTGCAGGAATGGATTCATTGAAGCGCCGCCTTCATTGGCAAAAAAGACCTCCTGTGGCACCGGAGCACGCGAGGAATGGCTATAGCTGATAAAGGGTTGCAGCCACGGCGTCACCTGCGCCGAAAACGCCACCGAAGGATTAACTGCATGATCGTTGAGCCTCAGATTTGCCGCGCCCTGCGGAAAGCATTGCTGATTCGCTGCACATGCCGGTTTGAAACCACTAACCCGACTTTGCGTATAATTCAGATTTAAATCCAATTGATAAATAGCTTTATTTATCGTCAGCCCGGTGTATAGCGCAGAGATCTTCTGCTTACCCGCTGGTGCAAACGTATTATAAACTTTTTCAGCGCTGTTATCATAAGCACGGGTATATTCGGTATCCATTACCTTACCGCCATACTGCCAGGCAAAATCGTAATCGCTCAGCGAAAAACGGCTGGTATTACTGATATTCACGGCGTCTGATTTATTAGTGGTGGAAGCATGATTGGCATCACTGAGTGAATTGACATCATAAGTCTGGTTAGAGCGGCTGGTACTGAGCAATATATTTACATCAACCAGCTCTGACAGCGGGGTGTAGTCATATTTCAGATAATAATCATCGCTGGTGATGTCACGGCGGGTAAACTTATTGGCGTAGTTACGTCCGGCCAGTTCAAGTTTACTGTAGCGATCGAGGTTCAGGTTAAGCTTATACAGCTGCGAATTGGGTTTCTGCTTCATGTAATTGTTATCTGAGCCAAACAGCTCACTGCTACTGGTGCCGGCACCATTGTTATAAGTGGCATACTGAACATTATCACTTAATCCCAGCAGGCCGCCGATGCTGCCACCGTCGTCAAAGGTTTCGCTTCTGCCAGCCACCGCCACCATGCCACTGCGCCCCAGTCCATTATCTCCGACGGTAAAACGCGTCAGCACACCGGCCCGGCGATTTTTTAGCAGCACATCATCAATGCCGATGGTACGCATATTGGCACTGCCGGCTAGCGCATTAACGCCCTGCGCTCCAGCGCTGCTGCCGCGGGTAATATCCACCCCGGCAAGGAAGTTGGGATCAATTAACACGCCTGAAGAGCTGTTCGCGCCACCATGATAGCTGGAAGGCGCCATACCGTTATAGGTCTGACTGACACCATCAACCATAGTATTGACGCGGCCAAAGCCGCTCATTCCGCGAATATTGACATTCACCGCCCCCTGTAACGGGTCTATTTGGGTAAAGGTTCCCGGCATGGTACGCAAAGTGGCATCAAGACTTTGCAGATTCTTATTGATCTTGCGTGAGCTAAAAGCGCCCGGCTTGCTGTAAGTTTCCTCATCGGAGCCGACATTATCGTTCTCCTGCTGCCGGGTATTATCAGCAACCTTTAACGTTGAGAAAGTCGACTCTCCTTTTTTTTCCGCAGCGCTGGCAATACAAGGAAAAATAAGACAGCTGGCCAATGCACAGTTGGCGATATTTTTATATTTCAAGGTAATGCTCCTGAGGTATTATTTTTTTCATTATCAAGGTAAAGCAGAAAGCTAAATGCACCAGCCGAGTCGCGCAGACGGGAATAGCGTCCGGCTTCGCCACTGTGCCCGGCATGCATATTAGTATTAAGCAGAATTCTCGCCTGCTTGTTTTGATTAAGCACGCGCAGACGGGCGACATATTTCGCCGCCTCCCAATAGGGTACGCGTGAATCATTTAATCCGCTGGTCACCAGCATATCGGGATATTCTTGTGCGGAGAGATTCTCATAAGGACTGTAAGATTTAATTATCGGATAATATTCAGCAGTAGCCGGATTACCCCACTCTTCATATTCCTGCTGCGTCATGGGCAGCGAAGCATCCAGCATGGTGTTCAGCACATCAACAAACGGCACCTGTAGCACCACCGCCGACAACAGTCCGGGAGCCTGATTCACTACTGCGGCCAGCAACAAACCGCCGGCGCTGCCCCCCATACCGTAAACACGTTTTTCTGCGCCATAACCCAGTGCGACCAGGCCGCGAGTGGCATCTATAAAGTCGTTAAAACTGTTTTGCTTAAGTGCCTTTTTACCGCTCAGATACCAGTTCACGCCCTTCTCACCACCACCACGCACGTGTATCAGCGCAAAGACAAAACCCCGGTCGAGCAAGCTGAGGCGTGGCGCACTGAATGCCGCATCGAGGCTGACACCGTAAGCCCCGTAGCCATATACCAGCAGCGGATTATGCCCTTGCCTGAAACTATCCTTGCGATACACCAGTGATACGGGAATCTGCTGACCGTCGCGTGCGCCAATTTGCACCCGCTCACTGGCGTACTGGCTTTGCTGAAACCTGGCAATTTTTTTCTGATGTACCAGTCGGGTACGATTAGTGGCTAAATCCCACTGATAATAACCCAGCGGTTTATCCAGAGATGAATAGAGATAATTAAATACCTGTGCATCACTGGATGGATTATTTCCCACCCGCGCCATATAGCTGGCGTCCGGAAATTGCAGGTTTTGCCATTGACCAGTGGAAAACTCCATTCTGGCAAACTCGGTTTTACCGTCGGTACGTTGAATCACCGTCAGCCAGCGATCAAACAGGCTGAAGCTTTCAACTTCAATATTATTTTTCGCAGCAACTACCGTTTTCCAGCTATCGCCCGGCTGGCGGAAAGAATAAATTTCGAAGTTCTTATCCCTGGCATTACTGCGCATAAAGAACTGGCCGTTGATATGATCAACATAATACTCAACAGCGGTTCGACGCGGCTGTATCAGCTGCAATGCAGCCTGCGGTCTGGTAAGGGATAAAACTCTGACTTCCGAAGAGTCATTACCGCTGGAGGTAATCAGCAGATAGTCGTTCGATGCCGAGCGAGCAATACCGGTATACAGCGTCTGATCCTGCTGCTGATAAACCAGTTTATCCGGCCCGGCATCATGCAGGCGATGTTGCATCACTTTAGATGGCGTCAGGGTTTGCGGATCGCTCAGCACATAAAACAGCGTATGACCATCCTGACTGAATACCATATCGCCTGAGCTGTTGGCGATACTGTCTGGCAACCATTTGCCGCTTTGCATATCCAGCAACGCCAGCTGATTCTGACCATCCCCACGTAAATCTTCAGCAATCGCCAGATAGCGATTATCGTCACTGACTACATAGCGCGAGAGATGATAATATCGCTTTCCCTGACTGCGCTGATTCGCATCGAGCACCTTTTGCCAGACTACCTCTCCATTTTTCTGGCGCATTAGTTGCGGATAATTGGCATTTTCCGGGAACTGACTTTGGTATCGATAACCCTTTATTTCATAGGGTGAGGAATATTTATCCTGCGCCTGCCGCTCACTCATTTCAGCATATATTTGCTTGCTGAGCGGCTGCCAGCGTTGTGATATCCCGGCGGTGTAATTATTCTCTGCCGTCAGATAGTCCAGCACTTTTTTATTTTGCCGTGAGTCATCCCGCAGCCAGTGATAGTTATCCTCACGGGATTCCCCCTGGGTGACGATGATTTCCGGTTTACTCTCTGCTACCGGCGCGGCTAGCTGAGAAGCAGCCACGGCGAAATGCATGGCTAATAATAAATTAGCCATCAGGACCCAACGAATATTCAGCATTGAATAAAACTCTTAGATAGAATTAATTAGCCTGATTTAAATCAAAACTCACCGGCATGGTTACTTTATACATACCGCCAGTTAATATTTCTGCTGGCGGCGGTGGAAAAGGCTGGGCGCGATCAATCATTGCCAGTGACTCTCTGTCGAGCGAAAGCGTTTCCGATGAACGAATAAGCTGGCGGGAGATCACGCCGCCATCGGCACCCACCACAAATGACACCAGCACGATACCCGATCGGCCACGTCGTCTGGCATCTGCCGGATAGGCTTTAACCAGATTCAGTTTCCCTTTAACTAACCCTTCCCAGCTTAGCTGACTGTTGCTGACGGTAGCCGCATCACTGGCTACCGGCGCGGCGGTGGTGCTGGCAACATTTAACTGTGGCTTGGGTGCCGCGCGGTTAGTCACTTTTGCATTACCTTCCACCGCTTTCTGAGGCAGCAAATTTTTGTGCTTCATATCATGCGGTTTGGTCGGCTTCGGCGTGGCCTTTTGCGTTTTTGGCTGCTGCAACTCAGCATTATCCGCCGTGACTACCCGATGCATCTGTTGCTTCTCTGGCGTAGTTTCCGGGGTGGCTGCGTCCACCTTCTGTTGCTGATTAATACCCAATGGCACATCCGGCTGACGATTGGTGACCTGAAATTGCTCGGAAAATGCCAGCATCACTGCCGCCGGTGGCGCTGGCGGCGGCGTGTTATCGCGCCAGGTGGTAATTAAAAGCGCCACCAGCAGCAAGTGAACGATAACGCTACAGCAGAGGCCTGCACGCCAGCGCGGACGATGCAGATAAGGTGCAGTTGTCAGCATCATCGACATCAGCGCGCAGCGACAGCAACGTACCAGACATAATCCGCTTGATCGGCGGTGATCTTCATTCCCTGCTCCGCCAGCATCAGTACCAATGGCCGGGCTTGTTTATCCAGATCGTGCAGGTGTAGAGGCACACCAAGATTACGGGCAGCGTGATAACCGCCGGCGATCAACAGCGCAGGTTTCGGCGCTGCCAGTAACTGCTGCGCCATAAAGCGGTCGCGCTGCTGCTGCACCGCCAGCATCGATGCCAGACGATCGTTATCAATCTGACCGCCATGCATGGTCACAATCAGCGTCGACAGCGCATCCAGCACCGGTTGCCGCGTCGACAGTTCGCCTGCGGGCAACTGCTTACTCTGATAAATCTGCTTCACTTCGCTGGCGCTGAGGTTGGCAGCCAGCAATGGATAGTCTCCGTGCAGCGCAGTGGTCACTACTCCGCCATACAGCGCCCACGGCCAGCCTTTATTCCACTGCAACAGCTGTTGCAGACGCTCATCACGAATATAGGGCGCGCCTTTCAATCCCTGCTGAAGTTGATTCACCGCCTCCTGTTGATCGCTGGCAATCATTTCCATCAGCACACTACCCTGCTGCCGCCTTTTCGCCATCTGACTGAGTAACCACTGCTCAATGCGATGGTGATCGGTGTTGTCGTGCTTTTCACCAACGATAACCATCGGTGCAGCACTGAGTTTATCGACCAGAGCAGCGGCAGAGAGCGGCTGATTATCTCGCAGTGATTCAATTCGTGAGGAAAATTCCAGCGATTGCGTCAGCTGCGGTTCAGATTGCCTGACGTGTTGCTGGCAACCAGCCAGCCATGAAACCAGTAGCCCTGCGACTAACAACTTAGTCTTTATCATTTTTTTGGCCTGAGGAGAGGGGCAAGTGAAGTTGGTGTTAATATTCAGTTACGAAAGCGAATGATAATAATTATCATAATCACGATCAATATAATTATCATTCCTCTACGAAATCTTAACGAATCTGGCCAGTTTGTAAGGGTATTATCGGGAGGGAACTAAGGGATAAAGGCCGGTTATCCGGCCATTTTCGTACTGATTATCTGGCTACAGACGGTAGCATCGTCCTTCAATGTGCTGCGCTGCACATTTGTCAGTTTACTGACGGTATTCAGCACATTATCTGCTGCCTGCTGATTAAACTTTTTACGATCCAGCGCGTAATCACCATTACCAGAGTCAACAATTTTCCGCATCGCGGCCAGTGGTGAGCGGTAGTCAGGCAATTTAACCGCCTGACAATAAACCGCCACATAATAATCCTGCTCCTGCTTATCAACACGCGATAGCGACATATAGCCAACAATTACTGCCAGCACCACCAGCGGCAGAAAAAATTTTATCAGGGCACTGCGTTTATTCATCCTGGTTACCATTTAGTAAGACCTTTAACAGTCGGCAAACAGGTTATCTGTGCAGAGCTGATTTACCGGCGGCGTCATCGCCGCCCGCATCATACCGCGTCAAAAAATCAAAATACCACCGAATAATTCAGACCAAAGGTGCGGCCACGCCCCTTGTAGCTGTAAAGCGCAGGTGAGCCATAGGTCGGGCTGTAGAGTAACGGCGCGCGCTGCCCCCAAAGTGTGGTGTAATCGTTATCCAGCAGATTTTCCACACTGAAGCTGACTTTACCCACCGCTAACGCATAGCTGCCCAAAAAGTCGATGGTGTTATACCCTTCAAGCCTGTTGCCTTTCTCATCGGAAACATCAAAGGTTTGCTGAGATTGCAGCCGCAAATTCCATTCGCCCGGCGCCCAGCCAATATAAGCCGTGGCCTTTGACGGACTGGCACTGTCTACCGTTAGTTTATTCCAGCTTCCGTTCACCCGGGTCTGCGATTTAATCAGATTAAAGGTGCTGCCAGCACTCCACTCGCTATTATCAAAGAAGTAATCCAGCGCCCCTTCCATCCCATAGATACGACGCTTATCGTCTTCAAGATTAATGGTCATATCGGTTTTATTGATCGAGATGGTTCTGTCCGACAAGGAATAGTACGCCGCCAGTTGAGTGCGCAGATTATCACCGGTGTAGCGCCAGCCCAGCTCCCACGAGTTAACCTTAATTCCGTCGAGCTTAGAATCGTTAACGTTAACGCTGTCTTGCAATTGATAGTGACCATTCACCAGCTTATAGCTGCCGGAACCATAATATTTTGCCAGATCGGGGATCTCAAACCCTTGTGAGAAGTTGAACCACGCCTGCTGACGCTTAGTCAGATGTGCCAGCAAACCGGCGTTAAACAACAGGTTGTTGTAACTGGTGTTGCCGCCCGGTACCGCATCGGCGGAAGTCGCCAGCCCGTTAGCAATCGCCTGCTGTTGCGCATAACCGATAAAATCATCGACCTGGTTTTCGGTGTACTGATAACGCACGCCGCCGCTCAGGGTAAACATCTGATCAATATCGTAGCTGGCCTGCATAAACGGCGCGAGATTGGTGGTGGTATAACCCGGGTAACGACCGACATTATAGGCGTTCTCCAGTATCATTCCTCCGGACTGCTGCGCCTTCGCCAGATTAAAAAACTGCTGATTGGCATTGAAGCTTTCATGTTCCGCATCAATCCCCCAGGTTAGCGTCAGACTATCGAGCGGCTGGCTGTTCAGTGTCAGCTTGCCACCATAAAAATCGGTTTTCTGCTGTGAGGCGCTTATGCTGCTGACCACACCTTTACTCAATGTCGGAAACGGATAAAAGGTCAGTGACTCATCACGATAAAAAATTTGCGCCACAAAATCCTGCCCCCAGAAATCGGTGTTGGAATATTGCAAATTAATCAGATGACGCTCAGTACCGGGAATGCGATCGGACTTCAGCCCGCCGCGGTTGGCAGCCGTGCCCTTGCCGGTCACCGCCGAAAAATTTTCGCCAAGCCAGAGGCCATGCTTGCCATCCGACTCACTGTTGAAATATTGCGTAGTCAGCTGGAGCTGCTGATGCTCGTCAATATTCAGCGTGCCGGTGCCCATCAGATCAATGCGGTGCGAATACTGTAATCCGGTCTGAGTATTGTCGATCAATACCTCATTGCCTTTACCGTCGTACCAGCCGCCATAGCGTTGGTAAGACAGCGACAGGCGCCCCGACGCCTTTTCATTACCGCCGCCAATTGCGGCGGCGATATTTTCATCGCGATCGCTGTGGCTGTTAAAACCGCTTTTACCGCCGAGCTGCAATTCGACCTGCTTTTCCGCCTGTCCCTTTTTGGTGACGATATTGATTAAGCCGCCGGTACTGCCACCGCCATACAGCGAGGTAGCCCCAGAAATCACTTCAATATGAGCGATATTAAACGGATCGATGGCATCCAGTTGGCGGCTGTCACTGCGCGATGAGTTAAGTCTTACGCCGTCAATCATCACCATCATCGAGCGGCCACGCATATTCATGCCGTAGTTGGTACGCCCCTGACTGCTGACGTCCATTCCCGGTATTAACTGGGCAAGAATCTCTTTCAGCTCTTTTCCACCCTGCACCTGCTGTTCAATCTCCTGGCTTTCAATCACCCAGCTGGTTTGCGCCATTTCTGCCACCGTCCGGTGCGCACGGCTGGCAGATACCACTATCTGATTCTCCTCGGCGGCCCAGGCGGGGGGTGACAACATCATCAACAGGCAAAGGTTTACGATCCACAGAGTACTTATTTTTATCATTTTCTATTTTTTCCTTAAAAAGTCCGTTTATTAAGGCGTGTAATCAAACTGGTTGTGCTGAAGATCGGTAACCGGGCACTGACTACGCCAGTGGATCACCGATGGGCTGGACGTTAAATCGAACTGCTGACGCCCTAAAGCCCGATTAAGAATACGCGCCGATCGCCAGGCCATCAGGCTGAGCTGCGGTTCCGCAATGCCATGGCTGTGCATGCTGGCATTAACGGCAAACAGGCAGTTGTCCTGCGGGCCATCCCAGCGCAGGGTGAAATCTGGAGTAATCTGGTACTGCCGATCGGCAGTCAGTTGCAGCCGATGCACTAACGGGCTGAGGAATGCCGGGCGATACTGTTGATAGCCGGTGGCAAAGATCACGACATCACTATCGAAATGCTCATAGCCCTGGTCGAGATGATGCTGCGTGACCAGCCGATAGCCCTGCGACTGCCGATGCAGAGCGGTCAGGCTGCGGCTCGGCAGCAGTCGTGCCCAGACCGGTTCACGCAGTACCTCAAAACGGTGGTACATGGCGCGATAAATCGTCAGTAGCGATTCACTGGTAACGCCATCGGAAGTCATCTTTTGCTCAGCAAGTAGCTGCTGCTTCGCGCCGTCATTCAGGCTAAAGAAACTCTGCACATAATCCGGTGTAAAGTACTCATTCGCGAACGCCGCTTCATCCAGCGCCTGGTAGTTATTACGCCGTGATAACCAGTTAAGCTGCTGCGGCACCCCCCATTCCGCGCGGAAAATATTGAGGAACAGATCAGCACCGCTCTGTCCACCGCCGACGATGGTGACCCGCTTTCCGTTGAGATCGGGATTACGCAACGCCATCTCACTGGCGTGAAAACAGTGCGCATTCTGCTCACTGACACACTCTGGCAGGGCCGGCCTTTTGCCGATGCCGAGGCAGATATGACGTGCGCGACAGACACCCTGCGAAGTCGTCACCACAAACAGCCGCTGACGATCGTCAAAATACACGCTGTCGATCTGCTGGCTGAAGGCCAGTGAGTCGAGGCGGCTGGCGACCCAATCAAGATAATCGGCGAACTCCTCACGCGATACGGTGCGCTGCTCTGTTGTCAGGAAACGATAGAATTTCTTGCGCTGTACCAGATAGTTAATAAAGCTGTAGTAGTTGGTCGGTGATACCGCACTAACCAGATCCTTGAGAAAACTGGTCTGCATCTGACACTCCGGCACCATCATGCCCGGATGCCAGGAGAACCGCGCTTTGCTTTCAAAAAACTGACAGTTGAAACCGGGTACCTCACTCGCCAGTGCGGCGATACTGAGATTAAACGGGCCAATACCAATACCGATAAAATCAAGAGGCTGCTTCACTGATCCTGCTCCATGCTGACCCTATACAGCGGGTTATCGAGATCCTGTCGGTACTGCGGCAACATGCGCTGACCCCGATCCTGCTCTGACCAGGTCAGCCTCACTGGATTCAGCACCACACGTAAGATTTGCGGTTTAAACAGATCGAACAGCGCAAAACGATCCGCCAGCTGTGGATGCTGTGCCATATATTGCTGCAGCACCTGCGCCAGCAGCTGATAAAAACGCATTTCGCTCACCCCACCTGAAGCCAGCAACGGTGAGATAAAGCGTAATACGGTAACAAAATGCCCGGTTTGTAAGTCATGAATCAGGTAGTCCGCCGAGAGACGAGCAGTGACCTCTTTGACCCCGGCGGGCAACGAGGAAATTTGGGGGAAATCCAGATCGACCAAGCGCATATCTCCCTGAAAATCTTTGAGAAAAATACGCTGCGGCAAGTGATTTTTTATCACCAGCGTGATGTTTTGCCCGTGGGCAATCAGCCCAACGCCATAACAACACATCAGGTGATACAGCGGCACCACCACGCAACGAAACAGTTGCAGCAGCCACTGTTCCGCACTCAGTTCCGACGCGTTAATCCACTCAACAATCAGCGGGTTGCCCTGATTGTCGCACTCCATCAGTGCCGCCATCAGTACCGCCTGCTCACCCTGTTTCAGGTAACAGCCGGGGTTTTCACGCCAGATAATTCCCAGCATCTCCTGATAACGGTATGGCGCGTGCCTGAGCATCGCATAGGTCGGATGCGCCATATAACCCGCTGCCGGTTCAGCAAGAATCGTCGCGCCGCTACTGCGCAGGGTGCAGTCCTCGGCAAAAATCTGTTGCAGCCAGTGCGAAGCGGCCGGTCCGGCGCTGATATATTTTCCGGGAATACCGCGATAACAGGAGGTGTTGTAAATCGTCAGCGGCAGCTTGATGTCGAAAGCGACGTTACGGCTGATATTGGTCAGAGTACGCAATGATTGCTGAGCAAGATAAAGATCGCCAAACTCCCCCAGTTCTACCAGCTCACCTTTAGCCAGCTGCGGCAGAAAATGCAGCGCGATTTTTTGCTGCCATTGCCACGGATGTACCGGCAGCGGGATCCACCGATCGTCCAGCTCAAGCTGTTGCCAGTGGCGGTCAAAGCGCCGTCGTTCAACCTTATCCATCGCGCTGTTAAGTAACGCATCCAGCGAGTGAAGCCGATCCGCACTCCAGACAAAATGGGTGCGCCGCGCCGCCAGCCAGCATAGACGGAACTGCCCCTGATATTCCGGTGCGTACTGGCGTAATGCACTCAGCCCCCAGCCACGTCGCGCTTTATTAAAAATAAATTTCGGATGTCCAGCCAGCAGACACTGTAAGGCCTCAGGATCGAGGGCGATCAGATCCGCCGCACTGCAGCCATGGCGCGCAAACAGCAGCTGCATATCGCCGCGTAGCGTGGCATAAAGATCTTCCAGCTGTTCAGCGATCTGCGCATCATTCATCTTCAGCAAACCCGCCAGCTGGCACAGCATCTGATCGGCCTCCAGTGGGAAGCCATCGCAGCTCAGACTGGCAACATCGATATGCAGCCATCCCCAGATTCCGCGCGTCGCGCAGAAGCGGTAGCCTGCCTCACCGACCACAATTCGCCACGCGCCATCCTGCTGGTGGGCCTGCAACAGTTGCTCATACTCCAGTTCAGCCAGCATCCGCGCGATCATCTGGCGATTAACCCGTTGCCAGTCCGGATAGTCAGACGCGATCATCGGCCAAACCTCCGAAAGAAGGCTTCACGCTGATTGATAATCAGCCGTGAGCGCTTATGGGGAAAATCGAACTCTTTCACCGTCTGATAACCCGCGGCGGGCAGATGACGGAATAACCGCTGATTATCAGCACGCGGTTCTGCCACTACCCGGGTGGTACGGCTTTCATCAAGATAGAGGTAGTGAGTCAACCCGCTCAGCCAGCTGTGAATATACGGCGCACCACGCCAGTTCTCTTCACCTACCAGCATGTGTAAGCCACGATCAAACGGCAGCCAGCGATAATGCTGACCAATGCGATCTTCCGCAGCCCAGTAAACTTCGAAATAGCCAAACGGCTGGTCATCGAAACAGCCCAGCAGCGGATAGCAATAGCGTGAGTCGAGCTGGCGTTGCAGATAGGCAACCTGCTGCTCCAGCGGCCCGCGCATTTCCCAGAACGCATCAACGCGCGGCGCATTCATCCAGCGGGTAAACTGCTCGGCATCGCGCGCCACATCCGGCAGGCGGAAACTTAAGCTGTGTTTTATCAGAGGATCGAAGCGGCGATAAACCTCACCTTCCGGACGTGGCGGCCGTCGCGGCAGCCACAGTTCATGGCTGGCATCATAGTGCATCTCACTGGCAGGCGGTCTCGCCGCTGATGTCAGCCACAGCGGCAGCTGATAAAATTGCTCACGCGCCAGATAATCTCCGCAGAGCTGCGCAAACAGCGCCTGCGCCTGTGGTTGATCGCACCATTCAGCATACGGCAGCATAATGCCGCTCAGTTCGGGGGCGGCGATCAGTAGCTGATCGCATGCAGCAATTAACCAGCCAGCGGGCAGTTCACCCGGCGAGTGCAGCACTGCGCTGCCATCCCGCCCAAGGCCAACCGACAGATTTTGCTCCAGCCGTTCACAGCGAAAACCCCTGCTGGCGTGCACTACTCTGGCAGAAGGCATCACAGGCTCACCTCACCAGGCAATGGATTGGTCAACGAAAAGTAGATCTCGGCCGGATCGATAAGCGTGTTTTCATTGTGTCCACGCAGAGAGCAGAAGAAATTGCCTTTGCAGCGCCATTCGGCGCTATCCAGCACATAATCGAGGCATAACGGATCGCTGACCGTTGCCCGCAGCTGACTCAGGATATCGCGAACCCGCGCGATCAGCTGGCTTTCCTCAGCAAACCTGGCGGCGGCCAGTGCCGCAGTCACTGCCAGTGCCGAGTTAACGATCAGATAATAGGGAAAATAGCGCAGCCGTTGCTGCTCACTGAAGCTATTTTCTGCACTGGCTTCGTCAATCTGCGCCAGCCAGCTGCCTGCAGCGGCGGTAAAACCACTGCCCTGACAATCACGAAACATCATGCCAACCGGTAAATCCTGCTGCATCACCACCAGAATATTCTGTTGATGTGCCAGCAGCAGCAGGCCGTAATCGGCTTCACAGCTGAACAGCGGCACCAGCACCTGCTGGCACCAGGCATCCAGCCAGCAGTAAGCCGCTTGCGGCAATGAAATCTCAAGCCGTGCTGATAATCGATGCACCGCCGCTGCCAGCAGACTGTCGCCGCCATCCGGTGCCGCCTGAGTCAGGCTTGCCAGCACATTAGTCTGACTGTGTGGCTGGCCAAACAGCAGATTTACCCGTAGCGCCAGCAGGCTCTCCGGCTGTAAATGCCCCTCAGCATCGCACAATCCTGCCCAGCCATCTTCCTGCATCACTTGCAGCGTCGGAAAACGCGCCTGTAATTGCTGCCAGCGCTCAGTGTGCGCCAGTCGTGCCAGCCGCATGCCGCGCTGCAACTCTTTCAACGATAATGTTCGTAATGAATTGGTTAGCTGTACGCTAAGAGAAAACTTCACCATATCGCGGCTGGAGGCGCAGTACAGCGAACGGCAAGAGCTGGTCGCTGACCAGCGTTGTCCAGCCTCGCCTAAATCGCGCAGCCGCTGTTGCGTCACCAGTTGCTGACACCAGGGTTGTATCAGCAGGCGCTCGGCCTGCCACGGATGCATCGGCAGCAGCCAGATATCATCAAGAAAATACGCCAGCAGCTGCGGCGCATTTTCTGCGGCAAAGCGGTGCAGGCGCTGCTGTAACGTCAGACCCAGGCTGTCACCCACCAGATAACGCTTATCTACAGCAAACCAGCGTAATGGAAATCCGGCGGCAAACTCCGGCAAATAGCGACGCGCCTGCTGGGGCGTTAAAGGCTGATGTGATTTTGGTGCCGGATGAAAGGCATGGCCCACCAGCAACGCCTGCTCGGCGTCAATAAAGTTTAGCGGTTTGTCGCGCAGCCCGGGCCAGTCCGTACGGCTGGCAATCGCCTGATGTGTATGGGAATGGCTCTCCAGTACGCGCTGGCGAAAACGTGCCAGCTGATGCTCATCCACCCTATCTTTGATTGATGGCTTTGCCAGCAGCAGGTCAACCAGCTGTTCCGGACTGAGCCTGCGACTCTCTTCCTCGCCGTCAATATGCAGACGCGCCGGAAACAGATAGTGATGATGCTGAGTCAGCGAATAAAAGCACAGGTCAATACACAGCGTTTGAGAAGGCAATAGCGAGATTTGCAGTTGTGCATATTGCTGTGCTGCGCCAGCCGGAATAATTTGCCAGTCCCGGGTTTCGCGCGTCAGTGCATTAAGAAAGCACTGCGCAGCAACATCCGTGACGGATGCTGCATGTTGAATGGTCATAATCCTTGACTCACTCTGATATCCTTGAGAATGATTCTTATATCAAGAGTGATTTACATTATCAACTTATTAGCTTGCGTTTCTTGAGCCGGCTTTGATTAATACGCTTGTCGCAGTGAAAAATGTTCTTCGTGACTTAAGGCTAAATGAAATGATGATCATAATTATGATTCAATATAATTATTGTGATAATGAAAATTAATATCAGCTTCGGCCCAAACGCTATCAAAGACTGCTCATTTGCTGTTTTATCAGCGAATTATAACGGATGAAATACAGAAAAAAATGAGAATCAATAGCATTCAGCAAATGGAGTAATTACAATTAAAAACAACAGGATAGAATTTTCTGCTTTTACGTTAAAAATATATCCCTTTGCTAATTCATGATGCATACTTGGCTTAAATCAACTAAATATAAATCCAAATCGCTTATTATGGAGCTGCCATGCTGACTAACGAAATGACCGCGCGCCTGAACGATCAGTTAAACCTGGAATTCTACTCCGCTAATCTTTACCTGCAAATGAGCGCATGGTGTGGTGACAAAGGCTTTGAAGGAGCCGCAGCATTTCTTAAAGAACATTCGCGCGAAGAGATGCAGCATATGCAACGCCTGTTTGATTATCTGGCTGATACAGGCTCAATGCCGGTACTGGGCAGTATCGCTGCACCACCGGTAGCATTTAATTCGCTGGCAGAAGTATTTGAACAAACCTACGAACACGAGAAACTGATTACCGGTAAAATTAATGAGCTGGCGCACTACGCCATGACCTCACAGGATTATTCCACTTTCAACTTCCTGCAGTGGTATGTGTCTGAACAGCACGAAGAAGAGAAACTGTTTAAATCGGTACTGGATAAACTGGCGCTGGTTGGCACCAGTGGCAAAGGCCTGTTCTTTGTCGATAAAGATCTGGCTAAAATGGGCGCGGAAAATCACGGTCCCGCAGCCTGATGATGGTCAGCGCGTGATGCCACGCCATTTTTAGCCAGGCAGTCACGCAGCACGTTGAAAGCGGGTAACATTACCCGCTCGTCGACGCAGGCAAAACCCAGCAGTAATCCGCGAGTTGCCTGCGGTTGCATATAATATTGCGACAGCGGGCGCACCTTCACTCCCTGGCGCAACGCCTGCGCGGCAATTGCCACATCATCACAGCCGTCCGGCAGATTAAGCACCAGATGCAGCCCAGCCTCATGATTGAACTCACGCAAAAAATCCGGCCCCAAATAGCGCTGGATCAGTGATATCAGAAAGGCGCGGCGTTTGCCATACAGCAGCCGCATCCGACGGATATGCGCCGCATAATGCCCTTCACGAATAAATTCAGCCAGCGCCCGCTGGATCAGTAAATGCCCGCCACGATAAAGCTCAGCTGCCGCAGTGCGTAGCGGAGTCATCAGCTGCTTCGGTACGATCATGTAGCCGATACGCAGGGCCGGATAAAGCGTTTTACTGAAAGTGCCCATATAGATCACCGGTGCATCCGCTTCCAGCCCCTGCAACGAGGGAAAAGGCTGTCCGGAAAAGCGAAACTCGCTGTCATAATCATCTTCCACAATCCAGCTGTGATGGCGTCGCGCCAGCGCCAGCATCTGCTGACGGCGGGCCAGACTAAGATGCGCCCCCAGCGGATACTGGTGTGAAGGCGTAACAAACATCAGCCGTGGTGGCGTGCGGTCGGCATCGCTGGCAGGGATAATGCCCTCCTCATCCACCGGCACCGGCATAATTTTTAGCCCGTTGATGCGCAGGATATTGCGCGTTCCCCAGTAGCCAGGGTCTTCGATCCATACCCGATCGCCGCTATCACACAGCATGCGTGAAACCAGATCCACCGCCTGATGAACCCCTTCGGTGATCAGAATCTGATCGGCATCGCAGTTAACCGATCGCGCTACGCGCAGATAATCCGCCAATGCACTGCGCAGTTCGCTGCAACCACCAGCACTGCTGTAGATCAACCGTTCAATATCCGGTTCGCGGCTGAGTCGCGCCTGAATACGGCTGAACTGCGCATGAGGAAACGCGGTGACATCCGGCGCACCCGGCACAAAAGCTCCCCACTGGTGCGGCGACGCCCCGGCATAACCGAGCAAACTGGCACCGCGCCGCGACATTTTTACCTCCGTTGCACGACGCTGCGGCGTGCAGCTGGCCGATCCGCTGGAGGAGAGACAGCTGTCTGGCAGCGTTTCCGCTACCCAGGTGCCGCTGCCGGTGCGTGCTTTGACATAGCCTTCCGCCAGTAAGTGTTCATAGGCATTCAGTACCGTATTGCGTGATACGCCCAGTTCGTGAGCCAGATCGCGCGATGCCGGTAGTCGGCTTTGCGGCAGCATAATGCCGTCGATAATCGCGCCGCGCAGACTGCGAAACAGCCGCGCATACAGTGCGCCTTCGGTTTCCCGTTGCAGTCGCTGCAAAAGGTGATCTCCGTGCAGAGTACGCAATTGGCTCCCTCCCTCAGTGTAAAAATGGCTCTCGTCACAACGCTTCGCTAGCGGGTAAATAGACGTTATTGCTTAACGTTTGTAAATAACTAATAACCGCGGAGTAACAGGATGGACAACAAAAACGCCCCTCTCAACCAGCGTCGTTTGAATGCCACCCCACGTGGGGTTGGCGTGATGTGTAACTGGTTTGCCGAACGCGCCGAGAACGCCACCCTGTGGGATGTTGAAGGCAACCGCTATATCGATTTTGCCGCCGGCATTGCGGTACTGAACACCGGCCATCGCCATCCTAAAGTGACGGCAGCCATCGCCCAACAGCTGACGCAGTTTACCCATACCGCATTTCAGATTGTGCCTTATGAGAGCTACATTTCATTAGCCGAACGTATTAATCAGCGCGTGCCGGTTAACGGCCCGGCTAAAACCGCCTTTTTTACCACCGGCGCCGAAGCGGTAGAAAACGCGGTGAAAATTGCCCGAGCCAGCACCGGACGCCACGGCATTATCACCTTTGGAGGCGCTTTTCATGGGCGCACTTTAATGACGATGGCGATGACCGGCAAAGTCGCGCCTTACAAGCGTGATTTTGGCCCAATGCCGGCAGGCGTATTCCATGCCCGCTATCCCAATATCTTACGCGGCGTCAACGTCGAGGATGCCATTAACAGCATTGACGCGCTGTTTGCGCATGACATTGCGCCGGAAGATGTCGCCGCGATTGTGCTGGAGCCGGTGCAGGGAGAAGGCGGTTTTCATATCGCTCCAACGCCGTTCCTTGCGCAACTCCGCCAGCTTTGCGATCGCTACGGCATTCTGCTGATTGCCGATGAGGTTCAAAGCGGCTTTGCCCGCACCGGAAAACTGTTTGCCATGGAGCACTATGGCGAAGTAAAAGCCGATCTGATCACCATGGCAAAAAGCCTGGCGGGCGGTATGCCGCTTTCGGCAGTCGCCGGACGCGCTGAAGTGATGGACGCGCCTGCAGCAGGCGGTCTCGGTGGCACCTATGCCGGTAATCCGCTGGCGGTTGCTGCCGCACATGCGGTGATGGATGTGATCGATGAGGAACAGCTTTGTCAGCGTGCTAACCAACTCGGTGCCGCCCTGGTTGAAGTATTGCAGCAGGCAAAGCGCAGCATGCCGCAGATTGCCGATATTCGTGCGCGTGGCTCAATGATTGCGGTGGAGTTTTGTCATCCTGACAGCGGCAGGCCTGACGCTGACATCACCCGCGCGGTACAACAACATGCCATGGCGAATGGCCTGCTGCTGCTGACCTGTGGTCAGCACGGCAATGTAATTCGTTTCCTTTATCCCCTGACCATTCCCGATGCGCAGTTTGCCGAAGCGCTTACCCTGCTGAAACAGGCTCTGGCAGCACAGATCTAACGCGCTGACCTCGCGACCACTGACAGTTCTGAACAGAAAACTCTCTGCGTTGAGGTGTGTTTACTCAACGCCTGATTGGCCAGCGAAAGGAGCCACCATGTCGTTCGAAACGTCGTATCTGCCGGCAACTGAAGCCGCGCAGCGCCAGCATACCCGCAGCAAATCGCTGAGCTTTGTTGAAGGTGTCGCGATGATCGTCGGCACCAATGTTGGTGCTGGCGTGCTGTCGATTGCTTATGCCTCACGTAAGGCAGGCTTTATGCCGCTGCTGTTCTGGTTGGTGGTGGTCGGCGTGTTTACCACCATCACTATGCTGTATGTCGCCGAATCGACCTTGCGCACCCGGTCACACTTGCAGCTTAGTGGTCTGGCAAAACGCTATGTCGGTGGCTTCGGTTCCTGGCTGATGTTTTCCTCGGTTTGCGTTAACAGTATTGGTGCGCTGACCGCCTATATGAGCGGCAGCGGCAAGCTGTTGCAGTCATTACTTGGCCTGTCGCCCTCTGTCGGTAGCCTGTTGTTTTTTATACCCGCGGCCGGGGTGCTATGGCTGGGACTAAAAGCGATTGGACGCAGTGAGAAAGTGATCTGCGCCGGGATGATCCTGATGTTGTTATTGTTATTTAGCGCCACTTTTATTCAGGAGAAAACCCAGCTGGTTAATCTGCTGGAGGGCAATTGGCTGTTTATGATCCCGGTATTTAATGTGGTGGTGTTCTGCTTTTCTGCCCAGTACATCGTGCCGGAAATGGCGCGTGGTTTTAGCGATAAACCTCAGCAGCTACCGAAAGCGATTATTGTCGGAATGGCGATCACCTTTTTGCTGCTGGCGGCGGTACCGCTATCGGTGATTGCGCTGAATGGCCTCGCCGATATCTCGGAAGTGGCGACCATCACCTGGGGTGAGGCGCTGGGTCAATGGGCATTCTTCTCGGCGAATATCTTTGCGTTGCTGGCGCTGGTGTCATCCTATTGGGGGTTGGGCGGAAGCTTTCTCAGCAACATTGGCGATCGCTTTAACTGGGATATCGAAAATATACCCTGGCGTCGGCTGGTGGCGCTGCTGATGGTGGTGCTTCCTCCCTTTGCGCTGGCCTGGAGCGGGCTGGTCTCGTTCGTGAATGCGCTGTATATCGCCGGTGTATTCAGCGGCGTGGTGTTGTCGATTATGCCGATGCTGATTCTTAAGGGCGCACGTGCCAGCGGTGATAGCCAACCGAGCTGGCAATGCAACCGGGCGATCACCCATCCGCTGGTAAAAGTCATTATTATCGCCATTTACCTTGCCAGCGCGGCCTACGCAATCGCCTCTCTGTTCAGGCTGCTGCCTTCCGGCTGGTGATAAACTCGTCTTGCCAGATATCTGGCAAGACTTCATTCGTTACTGAACGGCCAGGTTGCGGACCCCGACTGTTGGGCGATCGGATGCCAAATGGCCGTTACCGCACCTTCCCCCCCGCTAATCGGATCCTGCTGCGGAAGCGGTACACGCTTAATGTTTTCGATTGATTGCGCCATCTTACTCTTATCATCGCGCAACGTATCCGGCTCAATACCTTCAGGATAAGCGCCGACGGAGAAGAAATCCTCACTGGCGAAAATTTGCTGATGGCCGACACCGGCCGGAATCAGTACCGCATCACCGGCGCGCAGCGTCACCACGCGGCCGCTCTCGCCACCGAACAACACTTCTGCCCAGCCGGCGCTGACGCCGAGCAGTTCATGGGTATTTGAGTGATAGTGGGTATAGGGGAATACCGGATAACGCCAGCGCGGTGGCCAGCGATGAGCGGCGAATAGCTGTTCAAACCAACCGGCAATATCTTCCGTACCCTCCGGCACCACGCGAGGATAGATAATCAGGGGTAGCGGATTATTGGGTACGCCATTAGCGGGCGTAGCCAGCATCAAATGCTGAGGATGAGTTGACGCGCCGGCAGAAAAAGTTCCAGCCGCAAATGACATCATTAACAACAGACTGCCTGTTGATGGCAACATATTGACGTCTCCCGTAATGCGATAATCGATATGTTTAGTGTGGCAGTTATTAATAAGCACGCAATAAAATGATTGGGCACAAAGTCACAAAACATGTTTAAATTTAGTTGCTTAACTCAAATTCACCAAAAAAAAACCGGTGGTGCCAGCCACCGGGTGAACCAAACGTTAAATTCTAAACAGGAACACAGGATTGCTGTAGCGGTCAGTTAAGGCTTCACCCCGCCCTGCCGGTACAGTGCTCAATACGTTTTTATTTCAGTATGAAAAAAGCTTTTATTTTTTCACTGATCTTTTTATTCAGCTGGCAGATTCTTGCCTCGGTCAGGCCAAGTATCAGCGCAATTTCTTTCAGGCTCATTTCCTTATTATAATAAAGAGCGAGGATCGTTCTTTCGCGATCATCAAGCGTACTGAGCGCCAGTTTTAACGTGCGCTGAATATCGATCTCCTCTTCCATTACCCGTCCGTGTAATGCAGTACCAAGGCCATCGACAGAAAGTAAATCATCATAACTTTCCATGCTGCTGGCGCTTTCCAGCATCCGATACTCCTGGAAAGTTTTATTACTCAGACCAAGATGATGACGAATCTCTTCATCAGAAGGATGGTGTCCTAGCTTACGCGTCAGATCGCGCATCGCGTCATTAATTTTGTGCGTTTTCTGGCGCAAACGCCGTGGCCGCCAGTCGTGCAACCGCAGTTGATCAAGCACGGCACCGCGTACACGCTGCAATGCATAACCAGCGAACTGAGCGTCCGGTCGGCCATAGCGACGCAGCGACTCCAGCAGGCCGATTAATGCCACTTGTTCCAGATCGTCACGATCCATTACGCTGTCTGCTTGCGTTGAAAGCTGGCGCACAACACGTTTAACTAAGGGTAACCACTGTTGCAAATAGTGGCTCTCTTCAGCTACGGTTAATACAGTAATATCAGTAAATACGCTCATGATTGCCAATTAATGATGTTCTTTGAAATTAATACGTCATTAAAAGACAGCTGTTCACCATAAGCTCCTTTATAACGCGCCATAATATTTTGCATTCCATCTACAGGAAAATGATGCTGTTGATGTGCATCGGCAATCAGAGTATTGAAGTGACCCTTAATGACGTCACAGCAAAGTTGCTTCTCTATTTTTATCATCGTCAAAAATAAATTTGTCGAAGATGATTTTTCCTGTTGGTTGAAATAGCCTTTACTGGCAACTATCATTGCGGCAATAAAAATCGCAACAAAGACTGTCAGCAACTTGCTAATAAAAAAATGATTAATCGTCATCTTTCACACCGTTGTTGATATAAATTGTTCGGTGCAGGATTCTCTGCCTACTACCGATAATTCAACTTTCTCAGCGCTAAAAAATAATCACACAGCTGATGTAAGCTCTGTGATCATTATCCTAAATATTGGTTAAATTCGTTCTAAGAAGTCACGACAGCGCAGATTAGAAAACTCTTGTCGTTAACGGGAAAACTCTCTCACCTTTAATTTTCAGATGAAACTCTTTGACGGAAAAACCATTAACATGATGATGCATATGATTTATTTATTTTTTTCAGCAAAGTGTGAAGCATTTATCAGCCGCGAGATTTATACCCATGTTCAAGGAAAGATCGACGCAGCCTTAAGGATAGCGACGTATTTAAGTTTCCTGACAACGTGTCGTTGTGGGTAGGTATCGAATTTAATCGCGGTACTGGCAGGAAGATTGAATGAAATTGAGCGCATCATCAGAACAACGAATTGCCTCCGGTCTGGAGAGTGCTGAGGAAATAAACGGCATAATCGATGAGGGACAGAAAGCGTTACAACAGCTGCCAGAAATTGACCAGGTTCGCATCGCCGAACTGAAACAAGCCATCGCGAACGGTAGCATCCCGCTGGACGTCGATACTCTGGCCCGTAACATGCTGGATTATTTCCGCAACCGCGGATAACTGACAACGCAGGTGCACAACTGTTATAGAAAAATGTGCGGTAACTGTGCCTGTTATTACTGTTTACTTCGTGTTCTAATTTTACTCTGGCTGGAGTTTGATGACCGAGGTGAACAATGAATGAAATAAAACAGATCCTGCAGCGCGAGATCGACACACTGAATCGTGAAGAGCAGCGCGACAACAAACCCCGCTTCAGCTTCAACTTTTTGAAATCCCATCCCGGCCTGTGGCTGTCGATGTATATCTGTTATGCCCTGAGTGTGGCACTGATCTTTACTACCGACTTCCTTGGCTGGCCAGCATTCTGGGGCGCATCCGTTTTCGTGCTGCTGATGAGCGTGTTGATGCTGATGGATATCAATCCAAAATACCGCTTCGAAGATATCGACAATCTGCACGATTTGCGCGTCTGCTATTACGGCGAATGGTATTATGTGCGCACCCTGTCTGATACGGCAATCAACGAGATTCTCAATCACCACAATACGCCGGAAAAAGTGAAAGCCGGTATCCGCCATCTGTTATCGCAGAAGGGCGAAGTCGATTTTTATGACGTCTATTCGCTGACCTGGGGGCAGGCGCGCGCCTCCTCAGTATAATCCCCGTTCCTGCATCACATCATGGCGGCTATCAGGCCGCCGAGAACTGCCGCCGCCGCTTCCTGGGCATCATCCCAGACCCAGGCGGCATTAAAGCGGAAGTAGTTGGCATATTGCTGACCCGACGAGAACATACTGCCCGGCGCAATGCTGATATGGTGCTCAAGCGCACGGTAATAAAGCTCCGTTGCATTGACCTGTTTCGGCAGTTCAATCCAGAGAAAATAGCCACCGTGTGAATCGTTAATCCGCGTGCCGTAAGGCAGATGGCGCTTAAGTGACTGCCGCGCCAGGTTTTTGCGCTGTTCCAGTACCTGACGCAGTTTACGTAAATGGCTGTCATAACTGCGGGTGCCCAGATAGTTGGCCAGCGCCAGCTGCATAGGTGCACTGGTCGACAGAGTACTCATCAGCTGCAAACGCTGAATACGCTGCGCATGTTTTCCTGCCGCCACCCAACCGACGCGAAAGCCCGCCACCAGATTTTTGGAAAATGATGAGCAGTGCAATACATTGCTGGTGTGATCAAAGGCTTTGGCCGGCAAAGGCTTATCCCCGCCAAAATAGAGTTCGCTGTAAACGTCATCCTCAATCAGCGCCACATTGTGTTCGGCTAACAAGGCCACCAGCTGCTGTTTCTTCTGCTTCGACAGCGTGAAACCGACCGGATTTTGCTGATTTGTCATCAGCCAACATGCCTTGACTGGCCAGCGCTCCAGCGCCCTTTTCAGCTCATCAATATCCATGCCGTGCTGCGGATCGGTGGCAATCGCCACTGCTTTAAGCTTCAGCCGCTCAATCGCCTGCAGTGCGCCATAAAACGACGGGTTCTCAATCACCACCCAGTCACCCGGCTCGGTAACCGCCTGCATGCTGAGGTTCAGCGCTTCCATTGCCCCATTGGTAATGACAATCTCATCGGGCGAAACGGTAATTCCCTGTTGGGCATAACGCTGGGCCAGCGTTTTGCGCAGCGCTTCATTACCTGGCGGTAAGTTATTAATGGCATCCGCTGAGGTCATGGTGCGCGAGACGCTGTTAAGAGAACGCATTAGCTGGCGCTGCGGAAACAGCTCAGGATCGGGAAATGCCGAACCAAAAGGCACAATCAACGGATCGCGGCACGCCTGCAACACATCAAAGATAAAAGCGTTGATATCCACCGTTTCCGCCAGCTGGACTTTCTGGTGGCTGATCGGCTGGCTGAGAAATTCTGCACGCGGTGCCACATAGTAGCCAGACTGTGGACGCGAAACGATCCATCCCTGACTCTCCAGCACCTGATAAGCATGCATCACCGTCATTAAACTCAGGCCGCTAAGCGCCACTTGTTCGCGTAGCGACGGCAGTTTTTCACCCGGTTGCCAGACTTCGGCTTCCACTTGCGCGCGGATCTGATGGACCAGCTGTTGGTATTTTGCCACGATCTGTTACAGGCCAGTTGAGAAAACAGAGCGACTATTATAGGTGATTGCTGGCCTGCGTCGAGGGCGTCATCAGAAAGATAAATCGACTACCACGTTATCGGTATAGGTGCCCGGCGGTGGCGTTGAGATAAAATCAACCACCCTTGCGGTGTAGTTGTAGGTGCGTGTCAGGCCATCGCTGCTCACGGCACTGGAGGAGGCGCTGGACCAGCGGTCGGTCCCGGTTGGTCCCCAGTTAGTATTGGTGCTGGCTTTCAGAATGCTGTAATTAATCGTGTAGCCATTGTAGAGCATCCTACGTATGCCAAATATCGAGTTGTTACCATTGCTCAGGCCAACGGTATATGTACTACCTTTGGTGCAAACTACGCTTATCGACTGGGAAACCGGTGCGAAGGCAGTGGTCAACGGTGCGCTACCAAAATTAAGGTTGGGTGCGGTGATGGTGGTGCAGTCATTACCAATCACCATCGTTACGGTAATCGGAATCGTGCCGGATCCATTCTGATCGCTGAGCGCGACACAGACCCCCCCTATATTTGCGCCAGTACAGACACGATAGGTCACCGCAATATTTAGCGTAACGGTATAGGTTCCGGCCGCTACCGTTTGCCCCGGCACCGTGCGCAGATAGAGTGGGAAGGTGAAGTTAAGCCCACCCAGCAAACCGATCAGATTGCCAAGCTGGGTTGACGTGTAAGTGACGGCGGTCGCACCAATCGTCATTTCTGATGTACAGTTTGATGTCGAGCAAAGCCTGACAGGGATATTATCCGGCCCTGAATCACCTGCGCGTTTCATGGTGCCGCGCAGGGCATCAGCCGAGACAGCACTGGCTCCTGACAGCCGCAGCGTTACGCTATTGGTCGCCAGCAGCGACAGAATATTACCCGCGCCGCAGTTAACATGCACTTCCGTGGAGGTGCTGCTCACCGTGCTGTTCACCGCAAAGGAGCTGGCGGAGCCAAAGCTGGCGGTGGAGGCTGGCAGCGTGCAGGCTGCCCAGCCACCGGAGGAAAACACCAGTGTGATTAACGCTACAAGCGCGGCAAGAAGATTTTTCATCGGCGTTTTCCTGAAGATAAGTCAGACAATGATGCTGTAGTGGAAGCGACGGGTGCGGAAGGCAGGTTGCAGACAATCGGCCCATAGGTGCTTAATCCTTTTGGCTTACCGTCTGCAATCACCAGCCGGGTTTCGCAGCGCCTGCCGTCTGGCGTCACCGCCACAATCTGATTGTCGGCAGTCAGGTTTTCCATCCAGCTAAGACCATCCCAACCAACATATTCGATGGCCTGCCCACGGCGATAGATTTGCGTTGAAACCGGTAATGGCTGACCCTGCTGGTCATGCAGGATTACGCTGGCCGCGCGAAGCGGTTCAATCGGGAAGTCGAGCAGGTAGCCACTTTGCCGCTTCACGGCAAAACGTTTTTCCACTTCAGGCGCGGTCATATCGGCGGGCAGATTAAGGGTATCAATACCGTACTTCGCCGGATAATAAGAGCTGATGCCAGGCACCAGCAAATAACCCTGGCTGTCGGTTTTTCCCATCGACTGGTTTTCATAACGCACGTTGATATCGGGATAACCCGTTTTCACCAGAACAAAGGCATCGTTAACCTGGTTAGCGGCAAACACTCCGCCATCCATCAGCAGCAGCGAACCGGAAAGATCGGCCCATTGCGTGGTGTTATCGCTGTCGCCATAGAAACCGACCGAAGTATCAATCTTGCGGTTACGCCAGTTCAGGCTGGCCTGCCGATAATCACTGCCGACACTCTGATGCGCCCAGGAAGCATCCCAGGCCAGGCCGCCATCGCTTGGCATCGATCGTGACACCCACGCGCGCTGTGCAGTCCCCCCCTGCTGATTACGCTCGGTACTCAGGCTGGCACTGTAATGCTCGCCGAATGGGATAATCAGCGATATTGCTCCCGCCCAGTCACCCTGCTGCTGATCGCGGCTGGCGGAAACGTACAGGCTGCTGTTTCCCCAGATATTTTTGCTCCATGACAGATTCCACAGCCGGGTGCGATCGCCCGATCCTGACGTGATATCGATAAATGCGGCCCCCAGGCTGCCGAAACGATTAAGGGAAACGCTGGCATTGTATTGGGCACTACGGTGACTCAGCGTGTATCGACTATTGCTGTTATTTCCCTGCCGGCTGCCATACAGCCCCAGATCGCCGTAGCTGCTGGTGCGAATGGTGTGCTGAGTACCGACATTGAACCAGCGCTGGTTATATTGATATCCCCAGCTGTATTGCCTGCCGCTATCAGCATACATCCGGCTCTGGGCCAGCGCGCCGTTTACCACCCCCAGCGAACCGATTTTCATCTGGGCGCCAGCGCCGCCTAACGCCAGTGACTCTGCGCCCTCGGCGTGGGTTTCCAGCGTCAGCCAGTCGGTAACGCCATAGCGCAGCGAGCCGCTGGTCGCTGCCGGTCCATAATCGAAGTTACTGATGCCGTAATTTTGGCGGATGCTCCCGGCCGCAACCGAATAGTCAGTCAGACCCGGCTTTAGCAGATCGCTGGAGACATAAAATGGCAGTGTGGTGGTTACCTGGCGGCCAACCGCATCAGTGGTGACAATCACCGCGTTCCCGGCACCATTGACGAAGGGCATATTGGTTAATGAGTAAGGCCCCGGCTGCACATTGTTGCTGCTGTTGCGGTAGCCATTAACGAACAGATCAACCGTTGAGGGAACGGCGGCCTGACCGGCGAAGGATGGCAGCGGATAAGTCACCAGATCCGGGCGTAAAGAGAAGTCGCGGCCGAACTGTACGCCGCCGATACGCACGCTGCTGCTCCAGCCCACAGAGTCGGTGACCAAATCACCCAACCGCCAGCTCAGCGCATCGTCTTCATCCTGATAGGTCCAGTAGGTGTCATAACGTATATAGCCGTCATCCTGATAACTGGATTCATTGCTCAACTGCTGCTGCCATACCCCGTTACTGATAAACTGACCGGAATCACCAAACAAACGAAACTCATTCCACGCCGAATAGCGCGTGCCTCGGTTATCTGCGCGGCTGGCATACAGATCGTAGTTAAACAGCACGCCGCTACTGGTTCGGCCCGGATAGCGTAATGCATGCTTACCGCCGGAGAAATTTTGCTCGGGTAGCCACTCACTGGGCACCGTCAGAACCATACGCTGACCGGCGCTGTCATACTCTGCTTTAACTCCTGGCAGAGTGGTCACATCCACCTGTTCGCCGGGCATTTTAGACGCCGGGATACCCGCGTTTTGCAGATCCGCAGCGCGTAACAGATAGTGCCCGTCGCGAAACTGCACCGGCACAATCGCGCCGCGATCGGATTCGTTCACCACCAACCCCAGCATATACTGCTGATTCTTCACGCTATTACTGGTTGCTACCGGAGGCGGCAAGGTATCCCAGGTTTCCCCATAGCCACTCACCGGTGATAGCCAACAGATTACCCCGCTGATAACCAGCGAATAGCGCCGCGAGGGCGGTGACCAAAAGTTAGCCATTATTTAACGTTCAGAGCCGCTACTACGCCAGGGTTTACTATTTACCTCTGCGACCAGTTGAGAACCTGACGACGCCGGAAAAGAGAGCGGCCAGCGCATGGTGTTTTTGCCCAGCACGTAGCCCAGTAATCCCTCCGACATATTGCGTCCGCCAATTGAGACTTTACTCAGGCGCGCATGTACCGCACTACGGTTGGTTACCTCAAGGAACGATTTTCCCTGCTCATTGACCACCCGCCAGCTGAGATCGGGTTCGGTAGTAGTAGCATCGAGCCCCTGACCATAGACAAATAAAGGCACCGAGTAACGCATCTGGAAATTTAATCCAACCTGATTCTTCCCTTCCTCTTTTGGCGTCGGAATTTCATCCAGCAACACCCGCCAGGCGGTTTCCTGACCGGAAGCCGGTGGAACCTGCTTAATCAAACGCACCAACTGTCTTTTTCCCGGCTCTATACGTACCAGCGGCGGGCTGGCTACCACCTGTGTCTGCGTTTGATATTGTTCCTTGCCATTCACCTGGTTCCAGCCAAACACTCGCACCTGCATCAGCGTGGTGGACGTTCCGCGATTTTCCAGCCAAAGCTCGGTCGCTTTCTGGTCGCTGCTGATTTTAGGATCAATAGGCCAAATCATTACTGAGTTACCCGCATGGGCCAGACTCGTAGTCAACGTCGCCAGCAGCAGTAATGCGACACGAGCAATATTCATTCCAGACATCCTTTTAAAATAAATGATGCATTACCAGCTCAGGGTAACCGTCAGGGTATCGCTATAGTTTCCGGCACGCTTAACGCCGCTCAACTGCAATAAGCCGTAAATTGGCAGCGTAATGTTGTTAGAGTCGCTGTAAGTTACCGCCACATTTTGATTAATCGGGATCTCACTGGCGGCGCTGTGGCTTGAGTTGGTAAACAGTCGGTAGGTTATTTGATCGCTGAAGTTAGCGATTTTAAGGTGACGCGTGTTGGATGAAGCGTGAATGCCACCATTAATACTCATGTTCAAAGTCGTACCCGGCGTGCAGGCCAAAATAATGGTGGTGCTCTGCACATAGCTGGCGCTGACGCTGGTTGAGGACACCCCGGAGTGAGTACCAAAGTCCAGTGTGCCAAACACACCGGTATTAGTGCCGGAAACCGCACAGCCTGCGACAATCGTCGCCGAAACCAGAAAAGTCTGCGTTGGCAATGACCGTGCACTGCTGACGTATAACGTCAGCAAGATGCACAGTACAGGTACACGTCTGGTGATGAGCACTGACATTCCTGACAACCCGTTATCCCTGACAACAAGAATCAGTAGTTCACAACGACGTTAATGGTGTCTGAGTAGGTTCCTACCGGGATATTCGCGTTGTAATCTCCGCCGGTAATCCGTCCATAGATAGGGTAGTTTTCACCGTTGACCGGATCGGGCGTACCACTGGCAGTCAGATCCGCGCCGTCGGCAATTACCGTCGCAAAGCCAGCGTCGTTATACAGCGTATAGGCAATGCCCTGAGTGTTATCGCTGTCCAGCAGCAGATAACGTGGTGAGGCGGTAACATCACCATAGGTATCACCGGACGGGGCGCCATTACTGCTGTCAATCTGTACGTTGTAATCTTCGTCGTTGGTGCAGTTGACATAGATACCGTTACCCACCGGACCAACCAGCGTGGCGGTAAGCGTATCAAAGGTCGCTGCACTGGTACCAAAGCTCAAATCACCGAAGTCGACATTGGTGGTAGTCGGTTGACCATTGACCAGACAGCCGGTGGTCAGCGTCAATGTTGCATTAATCGTTCCCGTTGTGGTGGCGGCAAAGCCTGAAGAAGCAACACCGAGGCTCAGACCACAACCCATCAGAAAAAGCTTCATTTTCATAATTATTCCTTACTAATTAGTGTGATGATTGTGCTTTCCAGACTGGCTAACAATTAACAAAAACAGCTGGTTTGGATCCCTCTGGCTACAGGTTATTGAAGTACCGATGAATTAGTTCGAAATTTGAATTAATGCTTATGCATCAATTTTATTAATTATATATCACCCTCACCTCTGCCCTTACAATCAAAATTAAAAAATATTTCAAAGTATGTGGATTACAACCAAAATGATTGAGTCACGTTACCAGCTGGGGCCTCGTCGCACCTGTCAAAGATATTACTGGCTGGCTATAGGCGATTTTTTTCTCCAGTGGTATTTTCTTCCCTCAATAAAATCGATTAATTGATTTAATAAATCGCGCAGCCCACAGCCGGCGGCAATAACAGTGTTTTTATTCAGACTTTTCGCAGAAAATACGCCTGAGTAATTTTCTTTTATCCACACCAAATCATCAGCTCATTGGTTATCAGCACTTGGGAATATCTATGCTTGTTAGTTCGTACGATCAACCGCTGGTCATTTTCTCATTTATCGTGGCATTTCTTGCCTCGTATACCGCTCTCGATATGGCCGGCCGCGTTGCCACTACCAGTGGTAAGGCCGCGCTGATTTGGCTGATTGGCGGCGGCTTTGCCATGGGAATTGGCATCTGGTCAATGCACTTTATTGGCATGCTGGCGATGAACTTGCCAATGGTAATGAGCTACAGCGCTCTGCTTACCGCCCTGTCGATGTTTATCGCCATTGCTGCTTCGATTTTTGCCCTGTGGATCGTCTGCTACGGAGAACTGCCGCTGTTGCGGCTCGCCAGTGGCGCGCTGATACTGGGCAGCGGCGTGGTAGCGATGCACTACACCGGCATGGCGGCACTGATGTTTGAGCCGGGTATTGTCTGGCATTGGGGCTGGATAGCCTGCTCGGTAGCGATTGCCCTCGCCGCTTCGGGTGCCGCGCTATGGCTGGCGTTTAACCTGCGCAAAAATAGCAGTCGGGTAGCATGGCTGCGCGCCGGTGCGGCAATTATTATGGGTATCGCGATTGCGGGTATGCACTATACCGGCATGGCGGCTGCCAGCTTTCCGGCAGGCAGCCACGCCACTCACGCCGGTGTTAACAGCAACTGGCTGGCAATTCTGGTGATGGTGGTAACCTTGTCGATACTCGGTATTACGCTGCTGGTATCGATGCTGGATGCGCGTTTGCAGGCCCGTACCTCGGTACTGGCTTCATCACTGGCAGAAGCAAATCGTGAGCTGGCTCAGCTGGCACTGCACGATAACCTGACCCGGCTGCCTAACCGCATCCTGCTGGAGGACAGGCTTGACCAGGCCATCAATAAAGCCACGCGCGAAAAATCGCAGTTCGCTCTGATGTTTATGGATCTTGACGGCTTTAAAGCGGTGAACGATGCTTTTGGCCATCATATCGGCGACAATTTACTGATTGCCGTTACTGAACGTATGACCGAAAAAATGCAGGGGCACCATACGCTGGCCCGCCTTGGCGGCGATGAGTTCGTGCTGTTGATTGAAATCGACGATCCTAATGATGCGGCAACGGTGGCCGCGGAGCTGGTCAGGTCAATCGATGCTCCTTTTGAGATTTCACGCTATGAACTGGTGGTGTCATTAAGCATTGGCATCGCCGTCTATCCGGATGACGGCGTCGATGAGCGGGAGCTGCTGTTTAACGCTGATGCCGCGATGTATCACACGAAAAACAATGGCCGTAATGGCTATAACTTTTTTCAGCCGTCGATGAACACCATTGCGCAGAATCAGCTTCAACTCATTAACGATCTTTGGCTGGCGCAGGATCACCATCAGCTGCAACTGTTTTATCAGCCGAAGTATTGCGCGCCCCAGGGGCCGATTCTTGGTTTCGAAGCCCTGCTGCGCTGGCAGCATCCGGAGCGAGGTCTGCTGCCCCCGGATATATTTTTACCGCTGGCGGAAAAGACCGGTTTAATCGTCAGTATCGGTAACTGGGTAATTAACGAAGCGCTGCGCCAGCTGCGCGTCTGGCATTTACAAGGCCATGATGACTGGTCGGTGGCGGTAAACTTGTCGGCATTACAATTTGAGCAGAGTAGCCTGATCGAAACGGTGGTGCAGGCGCTGGATCGCCATCAGATTCCAGCGGAGCTACTGACGCTGGAAGTGACTGAAACCACCGCGATGCGCGATCCGGATGAGAGCGTGCGTATCCTGACGGAGTTAACCCGCCTCGGAGTAAAAGCATCGATTGACGATTTCGGCACTGGCTATTCGAGCCTGTTATATCTCAAACGCTTACCCGCCAGCGAGTTGAAAATCGATCGGGCATTTGTTAACGAATTACAGTCTGAAACCGAAGATGCCACCATCGTCTCGGCGATTGTGGCACTGGCACAGTCGCTGAATCTGAAAGTGGTGGCAGAAGGCGTTGAAACCGAGGAGCAGCAGGCGTTTCTGACGGGCCTCGGCTGCAACACACTGCAGGGCTATCTGTTGGGTCGACCGGTTCCGGCAGAAAAAGTCAGTGAACTTAAAAATTACACTGGCGTGCCGGAGTAATTTTGCCAGAGGCGGCAAAATCGCCGCCTCTGCGCGCGGGGTTATACGGTTACCGGCAGCGGTGTATGACGCGCCTGATACTGGCGTAACAGGCGTCTGATAAGCAGGGTCCCCACCAGCCCACACAGCGCCGCCACGGTCAGCCAGACGCCAGGCATCGCCTTATCGCCGGTTACGTGGATCAGGTAGCTGGATATCGCCGGAGTAAAGCCGCCAAACAGCGCGGTCGCCAGGCTGTAGGCCATCGAAAATCCGGTGGCACGCACTTCAGCCGGCATCACCTCTGCCAGATAAACCACCATTGCACCGTTATAGCTGGCGTAGAGAAACGACAGCCACAGTTCAGCTTCCAGCAGGTGAGCAAAGCTTGGCGATCCCACCAGCCAGTGCAATACCGGCCAGGCGGTGACGATCATTAACAGGCTGAACACAATCAACAGCGGACGACGCCCAACCCGGTCAGATAACGCCCCCATTACTGGCAGCCAGAACAGGTTCGACAGACCGATAAACAGCGTTACCAGAAAACTTTGCTTGTCGCTCATCATCAGCACGGTCTTACCGAAGGTCGGGGTAAAAGCGGTAATCATGTAGAACATTACCGTGGTGGTAACCACCATCAGCATTCCGGCCAGCACCAGCGCCCAGTTACTGGCAACCGATCGCATGATTTCGCTCATTTTGGGATGATGCTTGCGCTGGCTGAATGCTTCAGTTTCTTCCAGCATGCGACGGATCCAGAACAGGAACGGCACAATCATACATCCCACCACAAACGGAATACGCCAGCCCCATTCGGTAACCTCGCCTTTATCCAGCAGATGGTTCAGCAACAAGCCCAGCAGCGCGGCGAAGATAACCGCTACCTGCTGGCTACCAGACTGCCAGCTGACGTAAAACCCTTTGCGCCCTTTCGGAGCCACTTCCGACAGGTAAACTGATACACCGCCCAGCTCAACGCCCGCTGAAAAGCCCTGCAATAAACGCCCCAACAAAATCAGAATTGGCGCTGCCGCGCCCAGAGTGCTGTAACCCGGCACACAGGCGATGGTAAGTGTACCCACTGCCATCAGGCACAGCGTCAACAGCAGGCCCTTGCGACGACCGTACTGATCAATATAGGCACCAAGAATGATCGCCCCAAGCGGACGCATCAGGAATCCGGCACCAAACGTCATTAGCGTCAGCATCAGTGAAGCGAATGGGTCATCACCGGGGAAAAAGGTTTTAGCAATAGCGGTGGCATAATAGCCAAACACCATAAAATCGTACATTTCCAGAAAGTTACCGCTGGTAACGCTAAAAATGGTTTTTGCAGCGCTCTTGGGCCGCCTTGACATTGCAGCAGTGGGGTTCATACAGGCTTCCTTATGTTTTTCTTCGTTTTTATCCTGCAAGGCCAAGTTTTAATGTGACCTTCTTCACCATTCCAGTTTACAAAGTAAACCGATTGGTAACGAAAAATTAACAAAAGGAATTAGCCAGAAGATTGTACTGATAAGAGGGGGTTTGAGGGGATTTACGCAGTAATGAGCAACTTGAGGTTTTTTCTGTAGCGGTGGCATCTTCCGCCATCCGCGCCGAAAAATGCTGTCTGGACAGGAGCCGAAAACGGCTCCCGTAAAATCACAGGCGTGACAGAAGGCTATTTAGCGACGGTTTCCATACCCATTAAACCAATCTTCAGATAGCCAGCCTGTCGAAGGGAGTCCATTACGCCCATCAGCGTCTCGTAATCAACACTCTTATCTGCCTGGAAGAAAATAGTGGTGTCTTTCTTCCCTTCAGTCTGCGCATTAAGCACGTTGACCAGATTCTCAGTATTTACCGCTTCGTTGCCAATAAACAGCTGTTTGTCTGCTTTAATCGACAGATAAACCGGCTTTTCCGGGCGCGGTTGCGGGGTACTGGTTGAAGCAGGCAGATTAACGCGGACATCCACTGTCGCCAGCGGAGCGGCAACCATAAAGATGATCAGCAAAACCAGCATCACGTCGATAAACGGCGTGACGTTGATTTCATGCATTTCACCGTTGCTGTCGAGATCTTCGTTTAATCGCATCGCCATGATAGTTAACCTAACCGCAGCTTATGGGCTGCCGCCGTGCGGTGCGCATCAGCGCTGTTTGCCAGATCGAGATCGCGGCTCTGCAACAGCAACACCTGTGCCGCTACGTCGCCAAGTGAAGCTTTGTAGTTGGCAATCATACGCGCAAACACGTTATAGATGACGACCGCTGGAATCGCCGCAACCAGACCAATTGCCGTTGCCAGTAGGGCTTCAGCAATACCCGGAGCAACCACTGCCAGGTTGGTAGTCTGCGTCTTCGCAATGCCGATAAAGCTGTTCATGATACCCCAAACGGTACCGAACAGGCCGACGAAGGGTGCAATTGCACCGATGGTTGCCAGGAAGCCGTTACCACGCCCGGCATGTCGGCTGAATGCGGCGACGCGGCGCTCCAGACGGAATCCGGTGCGATCTTTAATACCGTCGTTGTCGTCAGAACCGGCAGAAAGCTCCAGCTCATTGCGTGCTTCATTAAGCAGCTGAGTACTGAGGCTGCCAGCGTTGAAATTTTTGCAGGTTTCTACCGCTTCGTTCAGTGAACGAACCGTTGCCAGTGCCTGCTGCTCACGCTTCAGGCGGCGTTTAGCTGACAGCAGTTCCACACTCTTACTGAAGAAGATTGCCCAGGTGATGACGGATGCACACAGCAGTCCAATCATTACCGCTTTCACTACGATGTCAGCATGTGCATACATGCCCCAAACAGAGAGATCTGTTTGCATCAAATTACTGGTCACCACGCTGTATCTCCAACCTCAATAAACCACATTCGGAAATCAAGCGCAGATCATATCAAATTAGCGCTGAATTGATAGTAGTTCTCATTACTATTTACATTTTGACACCGCTGATTTCAGCCTGCACTACCTCAGACTAACGAAGAGACACCATTCACATCACATTTTTGAAATGATGTTTTATAAATTAGCGAATGTCATTTCAAAATATTACAAAACTGTGAGTCGCTTCACCGCTACTGGTTAATTTTAACGCTACTTTTTAGCCACATTATTCTAACAACGACCTGACCTCTGGAGCCTGAGATGAACCTAACCCGAACTTTACTCAGCATGTGTTTGCTTGGTGCAGCGGTGACTTGTGTGCAAGCCGCCACCCTTCGTGCCGCCGATGTCCACCCAAAAGGCTACCCGAACGTGGTTGCGGTGGAACATATGGGGGAAAAGCTGGCGGCGGCCACCGACGATCGGCTGGAAATTAAAGTGTTTCCCAGCGGCGTGATGGGCGATGAGAAACAGATGATCGAGCAGGCTCAACTGGGAGCCATCGATATGATCCGCGTTTCGATGGCTCCGGTAGCGGCCATTCTGCCGGAAATCGAAGTCTTTACCCTGCCCTATGTGTTCCGCGATGAGGATCATCTGCACAAGGTACTGGATGGAGAAATCGGCCAGCAGATCGGCGATAAAATTACCGGCAGCGCCAACTCCCGCCTGGTGTTTCTCGGCTGGATGGATGGCGGTACGCGCAATTTGATCACCAAGCAGCCGGTGTTGACGCCGGAAGAGCTACACGGGATGAAAATCCGCGTGCAGGGCAGCCCGGTGGCTATCAGTACGCTGAAAGCAATGGGTGCCAATGCGGTGCCAATGGGCGTCAGTGAGGTATTCAGCGGCATGCAAACCGGCGTCATCGATGGCACGGAGAATAATCCCCCTACCTTTATCGCCCATAACTACCTGCCGGTGGTGAAAAATTACACCCTCAGCGGCCACTTTATTATTCCTGAGCTGTTTCTCTACTCAAAGGTGAAGTGGGACAAACTGAGTAAAGAGGATCAGCAGCTGATTACCAAACTGGCAAAAGAAGCGCAGGCTGAGCAGCGTCAGCTGTGGGCAACCTACAATCAGCAGTCGATCGATAAGATGACAGCAGGCGGCGTTAAGTTTCATGACATCGACAAAACCGCCTGGATCGAAGCCACCAAACCGATTCGCGATAAATATGCCGCTCAGCATCAGCAACTGATGCAGGCGATTGCCGACGTTCAATAATCAGGAGCCGACCATGACGAATAAATGTCATAACCTGATGGACTGGCTCTACCTGGCAGGAATGGTGGTCTCCGGCATTGCACTGCTGGTGATGACGCTGGTCGTCCCCTTCGCCATCTTTATGCGCTACGTAATGAATGATGGCTCCTCATGGCCGGAGCCGCTGGCGATTATGTGCATGGTGACCTTCACCTTTGTCGGCGCAGCAGTCAGCTACCGTGCCGGTTCTCATATCGCGGTTTCAATGCTGACCGATCGCTTACCTGAGGGTTTACGCCTGCTGGCCTCACGCATTGCCGATCTGCTGATGCTGGTGATCTGCGGCTTTATTCTCTGGTACAGCGCTCAGCTTTGTATACAGCTGTGGTATCAGCCCATCGCCGAATTTCCGATGATAACCGCCGGACACAGCTATTTGCCGGTGCCGATTGGTGCTGCGCTGACGCTGATGTTTGTGCTGGAACGGCTGGCATTTGGTTCGCAAGAAAATCGCCCGGTTGTGATTATGGGTAACACCTGAGGGGTCATCATGGACGCATTAGTATTGCTGTTGACGTTGGGCGTGCTGCTGGCGGTAGGCATGCCGGTGGCCTATGCGGTGGGATTAAGCGCGCTGGTTGGCGCCTGGTGGATCGATCTGCCGTTGGAAGCGCTGATGATTCAAATGACCAACGGGGTGAATAAGTTTTCGCTGCTGGCGATCCCGTTTTTCATACTCGCTGGCGCAATTATGGCCGAGGGCGGTATTGCCCGACGACTGGTCAATTTCGCCTATGTCTTTGTCGGTTTTATTCGCGGCGGCTTATCGCTGGTGAATATCGTCGCCTCAACCTTTTTTGGCGCCATATCCGGATCGTCGGTGGCAGATATCGCCTCGATCGGTTCGGTAATGATCCCGGAGATGGATAAGAAGGGCTACCCGCGCGACTATGCCGCTGCGGTTACCGCCAGTGGATCGGTGCAGGCGATCCTGATTCCACCCAGCCATAACTCGGTGATCTATTCGCTGGCGGCAGGCGGCACGGTGTCGATTGCCGCGCTGTTTATCGCCGGAGTGCTGCCCGGCCTGCTGCTCGGCCTGACGCTGATGGTGATGTGCATCGCCTTTGCGCACAAACGCTCTTACCCGAAGGGCGAACGCGTTCCTTTTAAGCAGGCGCTGAAAATTCTGCTCGATGCGCTGTGGGGGCTGATGACGGTAGTGATTATTCTCGGCGGAATTCTTACCGGGGTATTTACCGCCACCGAATCGGCGTCAATCGCCTGTCTCTGGGCGTTTTTCGTCACCATGTTTATCTACCGTGACTACAAATGGCGTGAGCTGCCTAAACTGATGTGCCGCACGGTAAAGACCGTCACTATCGTCATGATTCTGATCGGCTTTGCCGCCTCGTTTGGTGCGGTAATGACCTGGATGCAGCTGCCGGATCGTATCACCAGTTTCTTCACCGGCATCTCTGACAACAAGTATGTCATTCTGATGTGCATCAATATCATGCTGCTGCTGATCGGCACCCTGATGGATATGGCACCGATCATTCTGATCTTAACTCCGGTACTGCTGCCGGTGACCAATGCGCTCGGCATCGATCCGGTCCATTTCGGCATGATAATGATGGTCAACCTCGGCATCGGTCTGATTACCCCACCGGTAGGTTCCGTGCTGTTTGTTGCCAGTGCGGTGAGCAAGCAAAAAATAGAGCAGGTGGTGCGTGCCATGCTGCCATTCTATGGCGCATTGTTTTTGGTCCTGATGATGATCACTTACATTCCGGCCATCTCACTGTGGCTACCGCGACTGGTTGGCGTGATGGGAGAATAGACGGTCGCCCGGGTATCTCGCCCGGGCGCACGGTGGTTATCTGTTTTCGTTATAAACCCGCCGGGCTAATCATGTTAAGTTGTTATTTATCTTATGGGGTTAGCAGGACGCGTTGGGTATGACGACGAAGAAAATTGAAACCACCTTGATCGCTGCCGGTCGGGCTAAAAAATTCACTCAGGGTTCCGTAAACAGCGTAATTCAGCGCGCCTCTTCACTGGTTTTCGATACCGTTGCGGATAAAAAGCGCGCCACCGCCGGACGAGCCAGCGGAGAACTGTTCTATGGCCGACGCGGTACGCTGACGCACTTCTCACTACAGGAAGCGATGACCGAGCTGGAAGGTGGCGCAGGCTGTGCGCTCTATCCTTGCGGCGCAGCTGCGGTGGCAAACGCCATTCTGGCGTTTGTCGCGGCAGGTGATAACGTGCTGATGAGCGGCTCGGTGTATGAACCGACGCAAGACTTCTGTACCAAAATCCTCAGCAAAATGAATGTCTCGACCCGCTGGTTTGATCACAGTATCGGTGCTGAAATCGCCGAACTGGTACAGCCGAATACCAAAGTGGTGTTTCTCGAGTCGCCCGGCTCGATCACCATGGAAGTGCAGGATGTTCCGGCGATTGTCGCCGCGGTGCGCAGCAAAGCGCCCGAGGCGATTATCATGCTGGATAATACCTGGGGAGCCGGAATACTGTTTCGTGCGCTTGATTTCGGCGTCGATATTTCGATTCAGGCAGGCACCAAATATCTGATTGGTCACTCCGACGCGATGATTGGCACGGCGGTGGCTAATGAGCGCTGCTGGCCGCAGCTGCGGGAGAACTCCTATCTGATGGGTCAGATGGTCGATGCCGACACCGCCTATATGACCAGCCGAGGCTTACGTACGCTGGCGGTCCGCCTGCGTCAGCATGAAGAGAGCAGTATCCGCATCGCCAACTGGCTGGCTGAACGCCCGGAAGTGGCGGTGGTGAACCATCCGGCGCTGCCGCAATGCAAAGGCCATCAGTTCTGGAAACGTGATTTCAGCGGCAGCAGCGGACTGTTCTCTTTTGTGTTAAAACAAAAGTTAACGCCGCAGCAGCTGGCAGACTATCTCGATCATTTCGAGCATTTCAGTATGGCCTACTCCTGGGGCGGCTATGAATCACTGATTCTGGCGAATCAGCCGGAAGAGCTGGCAGAAATCCGCCCTGTCGCTGGCGTTGACTTTAGCGGTACACTGGTACGCTTGCATATTGGACTGGAAAACGTTGAGGATTTGCTCGACGATCTGGCCGCCGGATTTAAGCGTATTAGCGAATAATGACTGTCTGGCGAGAGAAATCTTAATCAAGATTCAACAATCCGGTATCTTCGCGCCACAGATCAAGATGCCGCTTGCCTTTTGCGGCTACAATAAACTAAGTAGCCGTAGTTAACAGGATAAAACATGGGTGTTTTACATGAGATTGTGCAGGCGCTCTGGCATCAGGACTTTGCTGCGCTGGCCAATCCGGATGTTGTCTGGATTGTTTATGGGGTGATGTTTATTACCCTGTTTCTTGAAAATGGTTTATTACCTGCCTCATTTTTACCCGGTGACAGCCTGTTATTGCTGGCCGGTGCCATGGTAGCGAAAGGGGTAATGGACTTTGTGCCGACCATGGTGATTCTGACCACCGCCGCCAGTCTGGGCTGCTGGTTAAGTTATTTGCAAGGCCGCTGGCTGGGAAATACTCAACTGGTGAAAAGCTGGTTGATGCATCTGCCGGCGCAATATCACCAGCGCGCCTGGCATATGTTTAACCGTCACGGATTGCTGGCGCTGCTGGTAGGCCGCTTCCTCGCCTTTGTGCGTACGCTGCTGCCAACCATGGCGGGGATTTCTGGCCTGAAAAACGGTCGCTTTCAGTTTTTTAACTGGCTGAGCGGCTTGCTGTGGGTCACGATTGTGGTAGCTTTCGGCTATGGCATCAGCCAGGTGCCATTTATTAAACGCCATGAAGACCAGGTGATGGCGATCCTGATCATTCTGCCTGTGGCCCTGCTGTTTATCGGTCTGATTGGCAGCATTGTGATGATCTGGAAACATAAACATAAAAAACAGCGGGCCTGAGCAATTCAGCCCGCTCGCCGACGCCTCTTCAGGAGGCGCGCATTCTTGAAATTTCCTCTCCCGGCGTCACACCAAAAAAGCGCTTAAACTCGCGTGAAAACTGAGAGGCACTCTCGTAGCCCACTTTCATTGCCGCCACACTGGCCTTCAGGCCGTCGTGTAGCATCATCATACGCGCCTGATGCAGTCGGTAGCTTTTCAGGTACTGTAACGGCGAAGTACTGGTAACCGCCTTAAAGTTATGGTGAAAAGCTGACACGCTCATATTCACCTCAGCCGCCAGCAGATCGACACTGAGATTCTCGGTGTAATGATGTTCAATTCGGCGCAGTGAACGGACAATCTGGCTGAACTGCGTCTGACGACTAATCAGCGCCAGCAGTGCGCCACCACACGGCCCCAGCAGTACGTGATAGAGAATTTCGCGCACAATTTGCCGCCCAAGCACCCGCGCATCACGTGGATTGGACATCACATCCAACAGCCGCTCACAGGCGCACAGCATCTCTTCGGTCAGTAACGACGACTGAATACCGCGCGTTTGCGGCTGCGGCTGAAAACTATCGTCATCGCCAATATCGATCAGCAGATCCTGCAATGTCAGGCTATCGACACTGAGTGAGATTCCCGCCAGCGGCGCTTCGGCAGTAGCGAAAGTCTCACACTCAAACGGCAACGGCACCGTCAGCATCAGATACTGGCTGGCATCATAATGAAACACGCTGGTGCCAAGATAACCGGTCTTTTGCCCCTGAAATAAGATGATGATGCCGGGCTTATACATCACTGGCGTCCGCGCACAGGGGGCATTGGCGTAGAGTAGCTTGATATCCGGCACCGAGGCCAGTGAGGCTTTGCCATCGGTCATTAACGTCACCACCTGCTGCGCCAGACGGCGACAAATTGCGTCACGATCCATAATCTCATTCTCTGTAACTTTTTGATGCGAGGAATAGTGCACTGCCACTGCGCAATTCTCCAGTGAATTGTAGAAACAGGCAAGATTAAGGCAGAATTGAGCATTGTGAGTTCAGCGCTGAATCCCGACAATAGTTATCACGTTACACCAGATAACCCCTATATAAGGCGAATAATGATGAACAACTTTACTCTTCATACCCCAACCCGCATCCTTTTCGGTCAGGGCCAGATTGCACATTTAAGCAAAGAAATTCCTGTCGGTAGCAAAGTACTGATTACCTTTGGCGGCGGCAGCGTTAAAAAAACCGGCGTAATGGATCAGGTCTACAGCGCGCTGAAAGATTTCGACGTGCAGGAGTTTGGCGGTATTGAGCCGAACCCATCTTATGAAACGCTGATGAAAGCCGTTGAAGTGGTTAAAGCGCAAAAAATCGATTTTCTGCTGGCAGTTGGCGGCGGTTCGGTGCTGGATGGCACCAAGTTTATTGCCGCCGCGGCGTTCTACGGCGAAGAACCCTGGAACATTCTGAAAACACGTGGGGCTGATATCAAACAGGCGCTGCCGATGGGATCAGTGCTGACGCTGCCTGCTACCGGTTCAGAATCCAACAGCGGTGCGGTGATTACCCGTCGCGCCACTGGCGACAAGCAGGCTTTCAGCTCTCCGTTCGTTCAGCCGCTGTTTGCCGTACTGGACCCGGTGTACACCTACACCCTGCCTGAACGTCAGATTGCTAACGGCGTGGTCGATGCTTTTGTTCATACCATTGAGCAGTATCTGACTTATCCGGTTGATGCCAAAGTGCAGGATCGCTTTGCCGAAGGCCTGCTACTAACGTTGATTGAAGAGGGTCCAAAAGCGCTGAAAGAACCCGAAAACTATGCGGTTCGTGCCAATGTGATGTGGAGTGCCACCATGGCGCTGAACGGCCTGATTGGTGCTGGCGTCCCGCAGGACTGGGCCACCCACATGCTCGGCCATGAACTGACCGCGATGCACGGCATCGACCACGCGCAAACGCTGGCTATCGTATTGCCATCACTGATGAACATCAAGCGTGAGCAAAAACGTGGCAAGCTGCTGCAATATGCTGAACGCGTCTGGGGCTTTAAAGAAGGCAATGAAGAGCAGCGCATTGACCTGGCAATTACCGCCACTCGTGAGTTCTTCGAAGCCATGGGTATTCCGACCCGCATGAAGGATTATCAACTGGATGGCAGTTCCATTCCGGCCCTGCTGGCGAAGCTCGAAGAGAAAGGACTGACACAACTGGGTGAGCACAAAGACATTACGCTTGAGGTCAGTCGTCAGATCTTCGAAGACGCGCGTTAATCATTAATGCCATTTATTGACTAGACTCTACTGTTAAAAACCGGTGCCGCTGGCACCGGCTAACTCGCCAGAAAGGAGATGTTATGGTAGATCAACCGATAATTAAGCTGCGTGATGGCAATATGATGCCGCAACTCGGACTCGGCGTCTGGCAGGCCAGCATTGAGGATGCGCGCAATGCCGCGCTGAAGGCACTGGACGTCGGCTATCGTTCCATTGATACCGCGGCTATCTACAAGAATGAAGAAGCTATCGGGCAGGCATTACAGGAGACTGACGTCGCACGCGACGAGATCTTTATTACCACGAAACTGTGGAATGACGATCAGCTGAATGCCGATAAAGCGATTGAAACCAGCCTGAAAAAACTGCAGCTGGAGAGTGTCGATCTCTATCTGATGCACTGGCCTTGTCCGGGTAATGACAATTATGTCGACGCCTGGAAAGCCATGATCGAGCTGCAAAAGCAAGGGCTGACCAAAAGTATTGGTGTCTGTAACTTTAATCAGCCGCACCTGAAACGCCTGATTGATGAAACCGGCGTTACGCCAGTTGTGAATCAGATTGAACTGCACCCAATGCTGCAACAGCGCGAATTACACGCCTGGAATGCCCTGCATCAAATTCAGACTGAATCCTGGAGCCCACTGGCCCAGGGCGGTAAAGGCGTATTCGATCAGGAAATCATTAAAAAGCTGGCGAAGAAATACGGTAAAACTGCCGCGCAGATTGTGATTCGCTGGCACCTTGACAGCGGACTGGTGGTGATTCCTAAATCGGTAACGCCGGCACGTATTGAAGAGAACTTTAAGGTGTTTGATTTCCGCCTGGAAAAACCAGAGATCTCTGAAATTGCCAAACTGGATCAGGGTAATCGTTTAGGGCCAAATCCCGACGAGCTGAACTGATTTCAGGATAACATAAGCTTCACAGAGGCGGCATTCCCGCCGCCTCTGGCATCCACAACCATTCTTCCTGCCAGGTAATCGTCGCCTTTCCCGTTCGCAAAAAAAGACCATATCGCCGTATTAACAGTAACAGCAATTGTACTTACGTCTACATTTGCTACCCTCCGAAATTATTGCAGACATCATTCACGGATTTAGCAGCCGGAGCTGGCGCGCGTATGGAAAACAATGCTATTGCCCGTATCAGCAACAGCACCCAGCTTGCACCTGCTGTGGTTCCCTTCAGCCATACAGCGGGCCTGGCGCAGAATGTCCGCCAGATAACCAACAGCGCCTATTTCAGCGCTACCGCCGATCAGGCTTGCGCAGCGCAGCCTGACCGGCAATATCCGCGGCCGGATGCTTTGTCTTTACCGGCTGACAATCCGTCCGCTTCGGTCACCGCCGTCCATTTTACCCCGCTGCCGCTGCCCGCCCTCGCCGGTACCCCGCTCAGCCTGCCTGATGCCGCGCTGGCGCTGGCGTATGCCGGGATAGCATCGCCGGTGCCAGCTGACGGCGCGTCCGCCCCGCTGGTTTTTGCCCGCCAGATGTTCAGCCTCGCCGTCAGGCTGTTGGCCGACCGCGCCAATCCCATCACCGCCGCTTTTCGCGCCGACCTGGAGCTGATTCAGCACCGCTTCCGGGGGCTGGCCGATGGATGTGTCTCTCAGCCGTTCAGTGACCAGAACCCACTGGCGCTGTCTGCTTTAAACCGCGACCTCGCGCTGGCCCAGGCTATCCGCAGCAGCGAAAGTACGCTGGATAATCTGCGGTCGCTGACCACCCGGCTTGAGAGCATCGAACAGGGCCGCCATGAGGGCATCGGAACGGACGAGCGTGAGTTGGCCGGGCGGCTGAGAAGCTTTATCCGGAGCAGACAAACGTCCCTACACCTCGCGCTGCGAACCACCGGAATCCCACGCCTGCAGCAGGCCGTCAGCCAGATGATTATGCAAAGGCTGTTTGCCGCACAGCCGGCCAGCGCGCCCGGCGTCACCGGCGACGGATACACCACCGCACGGCTGAGCGCCGACATCAGCCGCCTGCTGTCCGGCGACGCCGTCCGCCAGCTACACGCGCTGAAGCTGACGTGGGACTCTGCACGCCAGAAAACCACCGCCTCAGGCGCAAAAAAGCTGACGCCGCTCAGGTGGCTGGCGCTACTGGAAACCAGCCGCGAGGCCCGCGCGGCATTAGTCCGTGCGCTCGGCGAACATCTGCCCGGCTACCGCATTGTCAGCACGCTAGCCGCAACGCCGCATGACCAGTCGCTGCTGCCCGCCCTGCTGGAGTGCTTCACCTTCTGCACCGCACTGGACTCCGACGCCCGCCGCCATTTGCAGGAAGTACTGGCCGACGGCCAGCTCTATCGCGCAGCGCAGCGCTGCCTGCAGCTGGTCAACGATCCGGAATTCTTCAGCCGCCTGAATTTCAGCCTGACCGCCCTCAATCTGCAGCTTGAGCAGAAAATGAAAAAACAGCGTAACTGGGTGAATTTGCGCGAAGCGCTGGCCAACTTTACCGCCGACAGCCAGTTTCAGATGCTGTACGGCGACAAACTAAAGGCGCAGCAGGATGCGGAACGAAATGCGCAGCAGCAGGCCGACTACCGGTTCTATCAGCAGCAGAGGGAGCTGAAGGGCCAGGCCTGGACAGATCAGCGCGAGGATCGGCTGGACAGCATAGGCCGTGAGCAGGAGTGGCTGAACGAGGAAGTGGAGATCGTTTGCCAGGTAGAAAGCACCCGGAAACAACGCATCGTGACGCTGAAGGAGGTCAACGGGGTCAACAGCCACATTACCCGCGATGAAACGCGCATTAACAAAGCGCCGTCGTTTGTCGTCAGGGTCCGGCGCAAAGACCTGATTGAGGCGCGCAAAACCGGCGACTATGCGGTGCGCAATCTGCTGTTTCGTACCATGGGGGCCATCAAAGGCGGTGAGACCGCGCATAAAACCACGCCTTTCGCGCAGGCTCCGGTTAAGCAGGGGCACGCGCTGCGCAAGGTGATCGTAACCGACGAAGATCGCCAGGTCAGGATCACCGGATATCGTGAAAAAAGTGATGATTTGCCGCTGCGGATAGCGGTGTTTGACGTGAGACAGGAGCTGCAACGCCAGTGGGAACACTATGCGCTGAATCCGATACTGTTTCCCGACGGAGCGAACAGTGACGCCCGGCCTGCGTTCGGGCTGGGCACCAGTAAGAGCTCACCGCCTCATGCGGCTCCTTTTCGCCCTGCCAGTCCGCTGACGTCAGCCACCGCTCATGCCGCGGACTCAGACAGCAGCGACAGTACTGAAGGCTCGATCAGCTATCAACCCTGCCTGCGGGTTTCCGAGATTTTTGGCCGCAGAAACCCGCCCGACACACCGCTGACGGATAACCTGCGGCCAATGTCACCAGTTGAAAATCAGCTGCTGAGCCAGCTACATCAGCTGCACGGCAACATCACCGCCGCTGATGCCGGACGCAGACGCCAGCAGGATCAGGCGGCAGCGCTGATGCAACTGGAGCAGTGCGTGGCCAACCTCGGCCGGGAGCGGCGGCTGGATCAACTGCCACTCCCGCTACAGAACGCCTTCGCGTCGCTGTTTTCTGAGCTGGAGCCCCCGGCTGAGGCCACTGAAAACACCGATGCCACCTTCGGCGGTGCAGTGACGCTGGCGCAGCTCAGCCAGGCCATTCGTTATGCCAATAATATCAATACCGTTCACAGCGTATCGCAGCCGGATCTCAGCCAGATCATCTCAACCTGGCAGGATATATCCCTCTATATGGTTAAACGTCAGGGCTCGCCGCCGCTGCTGCCTAAAGCCAAAGTGACGCGCGCCACAGAGCCTGCCGCCAGTACCTCTGGTATTAATCCGCAACAGCCCGCCGGGCTCAGCCTTGCCGACCACTGCAGAATCTGGCGAAACATGGGCCAGGCACAGCGGGATAACTTTGGTGGTGCACAGGGCTATGGCAAAACCGTCAACATTGATGCCCGCTTCTGGCAGCAGCTGGCTTGTGACGATCGATTACGCGACGAGGGCGAAGCGCTGGTGGCGGCGTCAGCGGCCATAAAGAAAACTGACTATATTCTCCATCTGGGCAACTGGAAGTCGATGAGCCAGGAGCAACGGGAGATGTGGGGCGGTCCTCAAGGTTATGCCAGTGCGAACGAAATAACCGTGTCGACCTGGGAAAGAATGGTCGGCCGCCGCGGGCTGCAACAGCCAGGCAGAGACAGGCTGGTGCCGGTGCCGGTTAACTCGCGCAGAATCGGCTATTACGACCACCTGGTTTGCTGGGACAAAATGTCGGTAGAGGAAAAAGCCGCTGCCGGTGGTGCCAGAAATTATGCCCATTCGCATAAATTGAATCTGTCGACCTGGAAAAGGCTGGTCAACGAAGATGGGCTGTCAAACATGGGCCAACTGAGGTTAATCAGCTATATCGGTGCGAATCATACCAGCTACGGCAGGCACTGTGAGATCTGGCATGGCATGCAGCAGCAGGCACGTCAGTTGGCCGGGGGAGTGGTGAAATATGCCGTCGATAATCAGTTAAGCGTCGACTGCTGGCTCAGGCTGGCTGACGACAGCGGATTAACTGCGGAAGGAAGAATCAGAATGTCTGCACACAACTCTCCCGCGATTAGCGATTATGGTCATCACTGTATAATCTGGGATCGGATGTCTGCGGAAGAAAAACAGCAAGCGGGCGGCGTACGCGGTTACGGGGATGTGCGTCGTCTGACGCATCGATACTGGTCAAGCTACGCTACCGATCAGGGCCTGACTGAAAAAGGGCGCGAAAAAATGATGGCTACTCTGGCGAGTGGAGGAAAAATTGATTACAGCTTTCAGTGCCAGATATGGATCTCCAGAACGCCCGAGTTCAGAGCCAGGGTTGGCGGCGCAAGAGGCTACGCTAAACTTAACAATCTTGGTATGCACTGGTTAGCGCTGGCCACCGACACCGGATTAACCGATGAGGGCCTTAGCAGGCTGACCCAGACCGACAGAAGCAGAAAAGATTACGATATTCATCTGCTCGGCTGGCTTAAGTTGCCGGATGATGAGAAAAACGCCGACGATGCCGTGAGAAACTATGCAGATCAGCATGGGCTTCATCATAAAACCTTTTCGTTTCTTGCCAACAGAAACGGCCTGTCGAATAAGGGCGTGGAACGGTTGCTATCCGGAGCCTTTGCCGATGAGGCGAGAGCCATTCTTTTCCAGCAATCAGATCTGTCGCCGACCACTGTATCAACATCTTCTGCAGAGACGACAACACCCCATTCGGACAATATGTTCTCCTGCAGCCCTGCAACTGACAGCATCTCTGCATCGCAATCATCCAGCGAAATTCAGGATCATCAATCATTTATATCTTATCACTGCCGACAATGGCAGAAGATAACCGCAGAAAACGAATTAATCAAAGCAGGGGCAAAAAACTATGCGTTGAGAAATGGCATCAACCGGTTTACCTGGGCAAAGCTGGCCAATGATTCCGGGCTGACAGTGGATGGATACGCGGTGATGAATAAAACGCTTCCCGGCCCGATGAACTATTTTCCGCATCTTGAGGCGTGGTCCAATATCACCGAGGAGCTTAAAAATCTGGGGGTAAAAGAGTACGCTTTGAAGCATAATTTAAGATACAGCTATTTTTCCCGGCTGGTTGATAAAAACGGACTGAAACCCAAAGGGATAAGAATTCTTGAGCGACACCACGCCAGACGACCAGCAAAATCCCTGATCTTACGCGCCAAATCTCTCGTCACTGAGACGACTGCCTCTCAATCGCCTGGAACAGAGACGCCAGTGGTGGCAATAAAAACTGAGTTGCCTCAGCCAGCCAGCCTCCAGCGCGAGAATATCTGGCAAATCACGCTGGATGATCAAGGTATGACGCTTAACCGGGAGCAGCTCGATATCCCACAGCCGACTCAACAGGATAGCATCCGCAATGATTTTCCTATCCTGCGCGATCCGGACGATCCTTCCCGCAGCCTGACGCTTCAGGCCGAAGGCAAAGCGTCGGCCAGTGAGATCAATACCACCAACTGGGGTGAGCTGAATAGTATCTTTGCCGGTATGCCCTCAAAGGAGAGGAAAGCAGCAAAAACGAAGCTGTCCGAAGCCTTTCGCCACGCGGTGGAGCACGAAACTACGCTGGATATTACCGCCGGTGACCGCATGATGACCGCGCCAACCTGCCATGAGGTGAACGGCGAGATTATTTCGCTGGGCAATGGCGTATTTAACGGCAGCAAGCAGATCGTTCCGTCGCTGACTCTGCTGGCACCCTATGCTGGCATCTATCATGCTTCTGTCAGATCGCTGCAGAACGAGCGCAGGAAACAGGGGGCAGATCGCACCTCAGCCTACCTTTTTGGCACCAATGCCATCACGCGTACCGTCAGCGGCCTGGCAAGCGGGAATATCAGCAAAAATATCAATACCGGCCAGTTGGGTAACAATCCCGCCATTGCCAGCAATAACGTTACCGCCGTACGTTTCGGTAAAAACCTTACCATGCTGGTCACCACCCGGGATGTGATGCCGGGTGAGGAGTACTTTATCAATTATGGCGATGAATTTCAGAAGGCCGGGACTGAGGTAAAAGCTGAACCGGCAGAGCAGATCAGGCAGATTGCGACATCTCCGGAGATCACTTTCAGCCCTGAAGATCTTGTCAGGATGGCCGACTCGATGCTGCGCGCGCCGGGTGCCTGGCACTCTGAACTGGGGGAACAGGCGGCGGTATTGCTGATAAATTCGGCACAGCTGCCGTCCGGTACAGTGCTGACCGTTAAGCGGGACGAAGTGACCCATATTTATCGTCAGGGGCAGGACGAACACTTTATCACGGGAGGCTATCAGCCCCAGCCGGGAGAGACACACGTCGGACTGAGGTATCGCGAACTATCAGGCATGGGGCATTACGATGTTGAAACAGCACCGGGGCGGATTATTCCGATTGCGCCGGATGGCAACTGCCTGTATCAGGCCGTCAGTCGCGGCTTAAGCGAAGGAGGCCACAACAATTTTGACTTCAAGCGCTTACGCGATATCGCGGCCAACGAGTTTCTTGCCCATAGCCCGCGCTATCTGCAAATGGTTGATGTTGCCAGGCTCAAAGTGGAGCTGGAAGCACGAAAACTGCCGGTTAAACGCCGCTATCTTTCTCACTTTCGCTCCAGTTAGCCACGGCGGCGGTAAAGGCAGATCTTTTGGCCGGTTAGTGATGAATTTTTTTTAGTTCGTCTTCTGTCAGACCGGTCATTTCTATCACAACGGAGGGGGATAAGCCTTTAGCCAGCATCATCCGGGCAACTTCTCGTTTTGCCTTCAGCTCACCCAGCTGAATTCCCTCAATACGCCCTTCCTGACGCCCTTCCTGACGTCCTTCCTGACGCCCTTTCTGTTCCAGCTTTTGTGCAATAGTCATCAGTAGTTCCTCATGTTGCGGTGAACGTTGTGCCAGCTCGCGAATAAAGAAGCCAGCGGCCGCGGTATCTCCCACCTGAAGCATATATTGCAGCAGTGAGCTCAGCCGCTCTCCAGTAGTGTATCCACTGTGCAGCAGTGTGACCAGCCGCTCGCGCAACTCGGCAAGATCGCGCAGGCGAATATGTTTCTGCAACAGCTCCAGCATCGCCACTCGCCTGTGCGTCATGATTTCGTCATCAGGAATGGCAGTCACGTCAACCAGCGGAAAATCGCTGCTGTACAGTTGTGCCGCCAGCTCCGGATCGCTAAAAGCCTGCAGCCAGTTCATCGGGTAAGGATAAGGGCTGACCTGTCCGTGATAAAACAACAACGGGATCACCAGCGGCAGCTGAAGATGCCCGGCATCAAGGTGGCGCTGCATCGCCGCAATGGCATAGCGCATCAGCCGGAAGGTCATCTGTTTATCCGGCGAGCTCTGATGCTCAATCAGGCAATAAACATACCCGTCACCGCACCCTGCTTCCAGCGAATACAACACATCTGAGTAATACGGTCGCAGGTCCTCTTCAATAAAGTTTCCCGACGCCAGTTGCAGAGTATCAAGGTTGCAGTGTGACTGCAGTTGCGCAGGCAGATGAATCTGCAGAAAATCTCTGGCGGTTTCGGGATGGCTAAGCAACTGCCTGAATATCGAATCATGTGGGGCGGGTGTAGATGCCATATTATCTTACCTGTCATTCCGTTTGACATATCCGGACGCTATCACAGAAACAGATTGGTTAAAATACAGACAGCAAATTCATCAGATAAATACCGCCCTGCTGTTCGCAAAAAAAGACCATATCGCTGTTTTAACGGTAAGAGTAATTGTACTTCCGTCTACATTTGTTAACCTGCCGAAATTATTTCAGTCAAAAAAGACCTGAAATCACGGCCTGACAGCGGAGCAGGTGCGCGTATGGAAAACAACGCTATTGCCTGTATAAGTTACAGAACGCAGCTTGCCCCAGTTGCTGATTTAATCGGCAGTTCATCAGCCCTGGCTGAGAATCTCCGCCACGTTACTAACAGCCCACATGTCAACGCTGCTTCCACGCTACAGGCTGATCAGCTTCTCCCACGATCCGCAGCCACGCTGTCGCAGCCGGATACGCTTTCCGCCCCCGCTGCCGCGATTCATTTTAACCCGCTGCCGGTGCCTGCCTCCGTCAGTGCTGCACTCTGCCTGCCTGATGCAGCACGAGCGCTGGCTACCACCGGAATAGCGCCGCCAGCCGCTGCCCCACAGATGTTTGCCCGGCAGCTTTACAGCCTTTCCACCAGACTGTTGGCTGAGCGCGGCAACGCCATCACCGTCGCCTTACGCGCCGATCTTGAGCTGATTCAGCGCCGTTTTCAGGGGCTGCCCGACAGCCAGGTCACTACCAGCCGCGATTCCGCACTGCCCGCCCTGTACCGTGATCTCGCCCTGCTGCACGCTTTGCAAGGCGGCGAGCGCACCCTTGACGATCTCAGTGCGCTGACTAACCGATTGCAGAGTATTGAGCAGGGACGCATCAGCGGCATCGGGGCAGAGGAAAAAGCATCGGCCGGGCGACTGCGAAGTTTTATCGCCGACAGGCAAGCGTCCCTCCGCCTCGCGCTGCGAACTACGGAGATTCCACGCATGCAGCAGGTTGTCCGCCAGATAATTATGCAGGATCTGTTTGCGACGGACCGGACCGGGCCTCCCGCCGTCACCGGTATAGAGCGCACTGTCACCGGCCTGAGCAGCGACATTAGCCGCGTGCTGACCGGTGACGTCATTGGCAAACTGAACGCACTGAGGCTGGCATGGGACCGGACACGTCAGCAAACCACTGCCTCCAAAGCAAAAAAGCTGACGACGCTCAGGTGGCTGGCGTTACTGGAAACCAGCCGCGAGGCTCGTGCAGCTTTAGTCCGCGCACTCGGCGAACACCTGCCCGGCTACCGTATCGTCAGCACGTTGGCAGCTACGCCGCATGACCGGTCGCTGCTGCCCGCTCTGCTGGAGTGCTTCACCTTCTGCACCGCACTGGATTCCGACGCCCGTCGCCATTTACAGGAAGTGCTGGCCGACGGTCAGATTTACCACGCAGCGCAGCGCAGTCTGCAGCTGGTCAACGATCCGGAATTCTTCAGCCGTCTGAATTTCAGCCTGACGGCACTCAACCTGCAGCTTGAGCAGAAAATGAAAAAACAGCGCAACTGGATAAAACTGCGTGAAGCGCTGGACACCTTCACCGCCGATAATCAGTTTTTCATCGAGTGCGGAAACCGAACGAAGGCGCAGCAGGATGCGGAACGAACCCGGCAGCAGCAGGCCGACTACCGCTTATATCAGCAGCAGAGGGAGCTGAAGGGCCAAGCCTGGACAGAGCAGCGCGAGGATCGGCTCGACAGCATGCGGCGTGAGCAGGAGTGGCTGAACGAGGAAGTGGAGATCGTCTGCCAGGTGGAAAGCACCCGGAAACAACGCATCGTGACGCTGAAGGAGATCGGCGGGGTCAACAGCCACATTACCCGCGATGAAACGCGCATTAATAAAGCACCGTCGTTTGTCGTCAGGGTCCGGCGCAAAGATCTGATCGAGGCGCGCAAAACCGGCGACTATGCGGTGCGCAATCTGCTGTTTCGTACCATGGGGGCCATCAAAGGCGGTGAGACCGCGCATAAAACCGCGCCTTACGCGCAGGCTCCGGTTAAGCAGGGACACATGCTGCGCAAGCTGATCGTAACCGACGAGGATCGCCAGGTCAGGATCGCCGGATATCGTGAAAAAAGTGATGATTTGCCGCTGCGGATAGCGGTGTTTGACGTCAGGCAGGAGCTGCAACGCCAGTGGGAACACTATGCGCTGAATCCAGTGCTGCTTCCCGACGGAGCGAACAGTGACGCCGGGCCTGCGTTCGGACTGGGCACCAGTAAGTGTTCATCGCCTCCTCAGGCGGGTCCTTCTCACTCTGCCAGTCCGCTGACGTCAGCCACCGGCCCGGATTATGACAGCAGCGACAGCGCTGACGATCCGATCAGTTATCAGCCATGCCTGCGAGTTTCTGAGATTTTCGCAGGCAAAAACCTGTCCGCCCCGCCGCTGCCGGATAATCTGCGCCCGATGTCGCCGGTTGAAAATCAGCTGCTGACCCAGTTGCATCAGCTCCAGGACAATGCCGCCGGAACGGATACGGTATCCCACCGCCAGCAGAACCAGGCGGCGGCGTTGAGCCATATTGAGCAGTGCGTCGCCAGTCTCGGCCAGCAGCGGCGACTGGACCAACTGCCGCTGCCGTTGCAGAACGCGTTCACATCGCTGTTTTCTCAGCTGGATCCACCGGCTGAAGCCACGGAAAATACCGATGCCAGCGCCGGTGGGACCGTGACGCTGGCGCAGCTTAGCCAGGCCATCTGTTATGCCAATAATATCAATACCGTCCACAGCGTATCGCAGCCGGATCTCAGCCAGATCATCGCCACCTGGCAGGATGTTTCAATCTATATGGTTAAACGTCATGGCTCGCCGCCACTGCTGCCGAAAGCTAAAGAGATTCGTGCCACAGAGCCCGCTACCAGTATCTCCGGTGACGATCCGCAACAATCCGACGGACTCAGCCTTACCGACCACTGCAGAATCTGGCAAAACATGATCCAGGCACAGCGGGATAACTTTGGTGGTGCACAGGGCTATGGCAGAACCCACAATATTGATGCCCGATTCTGGCAGCAACTGGCTCAGAACGATCGATTGCGCGACGAGGGTGAAGCGCTGGTTGCAGCATCATCGGTCAATAAGAAAGCCGATTATATCTTTCATCTGAATAACTGGAAAACAATGGGACAGGATCTACGGGAGATGTGGGGCGGGCCATTAGGCTATGCCGAAGCGAACAAGATAACTGTCTCGACGTGGGAACGAATGGTTGGCCGTCGAGGACTGCAACAATCTGGAGTAGACCGGCTGGCGCCCGCGCCGGCTGAAACACGCAGAATCGGCTATTACGATCATCTGGATAACTGGGACAGAATGTCGGCTAAGGAAAAGGCCGATGCAGGTGGCTCCAGAAAGTATGCCTACACGCATAATCTGTGCCTGTCGACCTGGAAGAGACTGGTCAACGAGGAGGGCTTGTCGAACCAGGGACTAAAACAGTTAATTGGCTATGCCGGCGATCAGCATGTTAATTACGGCAAGTACTGCAAAATCTGGCACGAGATGCAACAGCAGGCGCGGCAGCAGGCCGGTGGCGCAGCGCAGTATGCCGTCGATAATCGGTTAAGCGTTGATTGCTGGCTCAGGCTGGCTAACGACATCGGGCTAACCGACGAGGGAAATCAGCGAATGGCTGCCCTCAACTTCCCTTCAGGAAACGATTATGGCCAGCATTGCATTATATGGCAGCAAATATCCAGGAATGGAAACCTGCCAGCAGGCAGCGCACGCCTGTACGCTGATAGCCGCAACCTGATACACCGATACTGGTCAATGTATGCCACCGACCAGGGCCTGACTGAAAAAGGACATAAAAAAATGATGGCTACTCTGACAACTGGCGGCAAGATCGATTACAGCCTTCAGTGTCAGTTATGGATCACCAAAAGTCCTGAATTCAGAGCAAGGGTTGGCGGTGCAAGGGGTTACGCTGAACTCAACAGCCTCAATAGTTCTTACTGGTCAGAGCTGGCTACCGATAGCGGATTAACCGAAGAGGGCCAACGCAGATTGATGCCGTCTGATAAAAGTCGCAAGGGATATGATATTCATCTGCTGGGCTGGCTTAAGCTGTCGGACGCCGAAAGGAATGCTGATGATGCAGTAAGAAACTACGCAAATAAACATGTACTCAATTACCGGACGTTTTCGTTTCTTGCCAACAAAAACGGCCTGAGCAATAAGGGCACCAAGCGGTTACTTTCTGGCATCTATGCTAATGAGACAAGAGTCCTGCTTTCGCAACAGCCGGATCTGTCACCTACCCCGGTTGCCGCATTCCCGGCAGCGGCAATAACGCATCAAGCTGATAATACTGTCTCCGCTATTCCTGACAGCAGCAGCATACCGGTGACGCAACCATCCAGTACAATGCAGGATCATCAGTCGTTTATTGCCTATCACTGTCAGCAATGGCAAAAAATTACTGAAAAAACCGAAGCAATTCGGGAAGGAGCAAAAAACTATGCTCTGAGTAAAGGGATTAATAAACATACCTGGGCAAAACTGGCCAATGATTCCGGACTGACGGCCGATGGCAACGCGATACTTAATAAAACTCACCCCGGCCCACTGAACTATCTTCCGCATCTGGAGACCTGGTCCAATATGACCGAGGAGCTGAAAAAAATGGGGGTGAAACAGTACGCCGTTGAACATGGTTTGAGATACAGCTATTTTTCCAGACTGGTCGATGAAAACGGACTGAAACCCCGAGGGGCAATACTCTGGAAACGCTACTGCGCCAAACGGCCAGCAAAATCGCTGAAGCTGCACAACAAATCCATCACCAATGAGCTTCCCCATCCTCAAGCCGTTGCACCGGAGATAACAGGAGCGGCAATCAAAACGGAGTCATCTCTGATAACCGATCAGCAACGCGGTAAAATCTGGCAAATCACGCTGGATGATCGAGGCATGGTGTTGAACAGAGAGCAGCTCGAACTACCGCAGCAGGACACCATCCGAAATGATCTCCCTATTCTGCGCGATCCGGACGATCCCTCCCGCAGCCTGACGCTTCAGGCCGAAGGCAAAGCGTCGGCCAGTGAGATCAATACCACCAACTGGGGTGAGCTGAATAGCATCTTTGCCGGTATGCCCTCAAAGGAGAGCAAAGCGGCAAAAATGAAGCTGTCTGAAGCCTTTCGCCAGGCAGTGGAGCATGAAACCACGCTGGAGATTACCGCCGGTGACCGCATGATAACCGCGCCAACCTGCCATGAGGTGAACGGCGAGATTATTTCACTGGGCAACGGCGTATTTAACGGCAGCAGAGAGATTATTCCGTCACTGACCCTGCTGGCACCCTATGCTGGCATCTATCATGCTTCTGTCAAATCGCTGCAGCACGAGCGCAGGAAACAGGGGGCAGACCGCACCTCCGCCTATCTTTTTGGCACCAATGCCATCACGCGTACCGTCAGCGGCCTGGCAAGCGGGAATATCACCAAAAATATCAATACCGGCCAGTTGGGTAACAATCCCGCGATTGCCAGCAATAACGTTGCCGCCGTGCGTTTCGGTAAAAATCTTACCATGCTGGTCACCACCCGGGACGTAATGCCGGGTGAGGAGTACTTTATCAGCTATGGCGATGAATATCTGAAGGCCCAGACGGAGATAAAAGCCGAACCGGCGGCGGCGAGCAGCGAGCTTGCCCCCCCAACGGACATCACCTTCAGCAGCGCAGATGTGGCGTTGATGGCCGACTCAATGCTGCGCGCGCCGGGTGCCTGGCACTCTGAACTGGGTGAGCAGGCGGCCGTGTTACTGATTAATTCGGCGCAGCTGCCGTCAGACACGGTGCTGACCGTAAACCGGGACGGTGTGAGTCATATCTATCGCCAGGGGCAGGACGAACGCTGCGTGACGGGACGTTATCAGCCGCAGCCGGCAGAGCTGCACGTCGCGCTGAGATACAGCGAACCGTCCGGCATGGGGCATTACGATATTGAAACAGCGCCGGGAGAAATTATTCCGATTGCCGCCGATGGTGACTGCCTGTACCAGGCCATCAGCCGCAGTTTAACGGAAAGTGGCTTCGGTCAGTTTGACGTCCGTCGCCTGCGCGGCATCGCGGCCGATGAGTTTCTCGCTCACAGTCCGCGCTATCTGCAGATGGTCGATGCCGCCAGGCTAAAGATCGAATTGGAGGCGCGAAAATTGCCGATTAAACGTCGCTATCTCTCTTACTTTCGCTCAAGTTAGTCAGACGACCAGCACACCGGCACAAATTTTATGAGTCGCAGCATGCTGGATTACATTACCGGCAGCACCAGCAGTTGACCTGCCGAGCCGCGATCGGCCATCTCCAGCATCTGACTGTGGTAAACAAACGGGAAGTGTTGCGAGGATGGCTGAGTAAACAACACCAGTAGCTCCACATCGCCATCTATCCATACGGTATCTTTCCAGCCACGATCTTCCCCCATCGGCTGCGCCCCATTGACGCTTTTGATCAGGAACATCACGCCTTGAATATGGAAGGCCTGTGGCGTATCCGAATGGATAATCCAGCGTTCGTAACTGCCCTGCTGCGCCTGAGTATCGATACGCGTCATATCCCATAGCGCACCATTAATACCCGGTAACGCATCACCGAGGCGGAACTCACGCGTGCGACTCGGCAAACCATCAATAATCTGATCGGCTACCAGACGCATCGGCAAATTATCAGTCACTAACGGCAGCAATCCGGTTGGTCGCAGATTCAATACCACCGTAGAAGTTAAAATGCTGGAGGGTTCGAAAAAGCCACGCAGACGGTCCATCACTCCTGCCGCCACGCCAGCCGTAATCGATACTTCTTTACCTTGCGACATGTCCACCAGCACTTCACGACGCTCACCCGGTGCCAGCGACAGCTGCTGAACCGCGACCGGCGCAGGCAAAAAGCCCTGATCGCTGGATATCACATTAAATGGGCGATTATCACTCATCGCCAGCTGATAGCGGCGCGAGTTGGAAGCATTCAGCAGGCGCAGGCGAACCCAGCCACGCGACACTTCGACATACGGATTCTGTACCCCGTTAACCACCAGCGTATCGCCAACAAAGCCACCGCTGGAAGGCGGCTCATATTGTGGCACACCAAAATTATCCAGCCGCTTATCCTGAATAATTACCGGGAAATCATCGACGCCGTAATGATTAGGAATCGGTAACGATTTACTCACCTCATCTTCCACCAGCCACATACCCGCCAGTCCGTTATAAACATGAGGAGCCATACGGTTAGGCGTGTTGGCGTGATACCAGCAGGTGGCAGCCGCCTGACGGATCGGCACCACCGGTGACCAGTCGACACCCGGCGACATCATGCGCGGCGCACCGCCCATCAGGGCACCCGGCACCTGCAAACCACTGACCGTCATCGATACCGGCTCATTCAGGCGGTTGCTGTAGATCAGCTTGACGTCATCGCCACTCCAGACTCGCACCGTCGGACCAAGATAGCCGCCGTTGATGCCCCATACCGGCACTCTGTTTTTGTCGCCGCTAAACGACCAGTGACTGCGTTGCAGGGTAAGAAACAGCGGCTGACCACGACGAGATTCCAGCAACGGTGGAACCGGTAATGCAGTTCCATTCTCGGCGGCGCGGGCACTGAAAGGCAGTGCGCTGCCACACAGGGCGAGGCCCGATGCCTGAATAAATTGACGTCGACTAAAGGACATAAAAACTCCGTACCCGTGAGCGCGGCTATAGGGGACTGGCCGCTTTCCATTTTATTATGATGTGAGAAAGTGCTGCGTTACTGCTTATATCACGCGGAGCAGCATAGCTGCCGCTCCGATATTCATCATTAAACCCGGTTACTGGCTTCACGTTCCGCGACTTCCGCATCCAGCTGCTCAAGCTTAGCAGCCATCAGCTCGCGGCAATGGGTCGCCAGTTTACGCACCGACTGATTTTCGAACTGCTTCACATCAACCGGTGGCAGCATTTCGACAATCACTAAACCATTATTCCAGCGGTTCAGTTTTATTTTGTTATGCGTTGTTGAGACCACAATAGGAATGATCGGCACGCCCGCTGTCACCGCGGCATGAAACGCACCGGTTTTAAACGGCAATAAACCGCGACCACGGCTGCGCGTGCCTTCCGGGAACATCCAGAAAGAGATTTTTTTCTTCTGAAACTGTTCAACCATCTCACCGATAGTGCCATGTGCTTTTGCGCGATTATCCCGGTCAATCAGCAGGTTACCGGTCAGCCAGTAGAGCTGTCCAAAAAACGGAATCCATAGCAGACTTTTTTTACCGATAGTTACGGTCGTCGGCTGCACAATGTTCGCGGCGGTGATCATATCGTAATTATTCTGATGGTTAGCAATATAAATGGCATTGCCATAATTTGCAGCATCAGCAGGTTTACGCTGTTCAACCTTAACGCCAAACACCCGGGAAAGTCGGCCAAACAGGTGGCCAAAGGTCGCAACGTGACGAGGATTTCGCGGCGAAAACAGACAATAAATACAACCAAACACACACAGCAGAATTGAATAAATGACGACAAAAATTACCCGTAAAATTAAGAGCATCACAACCTCGTTATTGCTTCCGAGCTAAGCAACCCGGCGCCAATGCCCCCCCCACCAGAATATGGCGGAGGATTGGGATGGAGCAAGCTCCATCCTAACCTTCCTCCGTAAAGGAGGAAGGGACGTTATGGTGAAAATATCTGACCGTTACTCTTCGCTGTCGGCCGCTGGTGGACGCGCAGGGGCGTCTACATCCACGCGATCGATACGTTGTAATCCACGCGGCAACAGGGTGCCACGACGACCACGTTCAGCACGGAACTTCTGTAACTCTTCAGCACGCAGCGTCAGTTTGCGCTTACCCACATGCAGGGTAATTGCACTCTGCGGCGTGAGCAGCAGCAGCCACGCCAGCTTATCTTCGCCCGATGCAGCCTGAGCCGAAGGAATCGAGATAATCTTGTTGCCCTTACCTTTCGACAGCTGTGGCAGGTCGCCGACCGGGAACAGCAGCATGCGGCCCGCAGTGGTAATAGCCAGCAGCATATCGTCGTTGCTGTGAATCGCCATCGGCGTCATCACTTTGGCATTTTCTGGCAGCGACAGCAGCGCCTTACCGGCTCGATTACGCGAAACCAAATCGCTGAAGGTGCAGACAAAACCATAACCGGCATCGGATGCCATCAGCAGTTTCTGCTCGTCGGCTTCCATCAATACCTGCTCAATGACCGCGCCCGGCGGTGGCGTCAGCTTGCCGGTCAGTGGCTCGCCCTGACCACGCGCCGACGGCAGCGTCGTTGGATCCAGCGCATAGCTACGTCCGGTAGAGTCGATAAACACCACCGGCTGATTACTCTTGCCGCGCGCGGCGGCGCGATAGCTGTCGCCAGCTTTATAGCTCAGACCTGACGGGTCGATATCGTGCCCTTTGGCGCTGCGCACCCAGCCAGACTGCGACAGCACAATCGTTACCGGCTCAGATGGCATCAGATCGTGTTCACTGATGGCTTTCGCTTCTTCGCGCTCACGCAGCGGAGAACGACGGTCATCGCCGTAGGCATCGCTGTCAGCCTGTAGCTCTTTCTTCAGCAAGTTATTCATTTTGCGCTCGGAAGCCAGAATCGCCTGCAACCGATCGCGCTCTTTTGCCAGTTCGTCCTGCTCACCGCGAATTTTCATCTCTTCCAGTTTGGCGAGATGACGCAGTTTTAATTCGAGAATCGCTTCTGCCTGAGTTTCGCTGATGCCAAAACGCGACATCAGTGCCGGTTTCGGCTCATCCTCAGTTCGGATGATCTCAATCACTTCATCGATATTCAGAAACGCCACCAGCAAACCTTCGAGGATATGCAGGCGTTTCAGCACTTTTTCCAGACGATAATTAAGACGGCGACGCACCGTATCACGGCGGAATACCAGCCACTCGCTGATAATCTCCAGCAGATTTTTCACTGCCGGGCGATTATCCAGGCCAATCATATTCAGGTTAACGCGATAGCTCTTTTCCAGATCGGTGGTGGCAAACAGGTGGTTCATCACCTGTTCCATATCCACCCGGTTGGAGCGCGGCACAATCACCAGACGCGTCGGGTTTTCGTGGTTCGATTCATCGCGCAGGTCTTCCACCATCGGCAGCTTTTTGTTGCGCATCTGCGCGGCAATCTGCTCCAGCACGCGCGCACCGGAAACCTGGTGTGGCAGCGCGGTGATCACCACATCACCCTCTTCTTTTCGCCATACCGCTCGCATACGCACTGAACCGCGGCCATTTTGATAGATCTTACGGATCTCATCGCGCGGCGTAATGATCTCGGCTTCGGTCGGATAGTCCGGCCCCTGCACGATATCCAGCAGCTCATCAAGCGAGGTTTCCGGGCTGTCAATCAGGGTGATGGCGGCTTTTGCCACTTCACGCAGGTTATGTGGCGGGATATCGGTCGCCATTCCCACCGCAATACCGGTCGTGCCGTTCAGCAGGATGTTCGGCAGGCGCGCAGGCAGCATTTTCGGCTCCTGCATGGTGCCGTCGAAGTTCGGTACGTAATCTACCGTACCCTGACCCAGCTCTCCCAGCAGCACTTCTGCATATTTCGACAGGCGCGATTCGGTATAACGCATCGCCGCAAAGGATTTCGGATCGTCCGGCGCACCCCAGTTTCCCTGACCATCCACCAGCGGATAGCGATAGGAGAACGGCTGCGCCATCAATACCATCGCTTCATAACACGCGCTGTCGCCGTGTGGATGATATTTACCCAGCACGTCACCAACGGTACGGGCTGACTTTTTAAATTTGGCGCTGGCGTTCAGCCCCAGTTCCGACATGGCATAGACAATGCGGCGCTGAACCGGCTTCAGGCCATCGCCAATATAAGGAAGCGCCCTGTCCATGATGACGTACATGGAGTAGTTGAGGTACGCATTCTCTGTAAACGTATGCAGGGCAAGACGCTCTGCACCATCCTGCGTCAAGTCACTCATTAATTTCATTTCCTCACATCGCGGCGCAATTATTACTGATTTCAACGCGCCACACAGCGGTATGTTTGGCGAGGATAGTACCTTATCTGGTGATGTTCTGTCACAGAGAACCGCGAGGTGGCTGGCACAACTGTCAGCAGGCGCGGCTGCACACCGCTCTCAGACGACCCGTCAGATATCGGGCGGCATTATCGCCGCCGGTGAACAGTGATTAATCGCGGGCTAACCACTGACTGACAATCTGCTGATACTCGCCGGTAGCGGTGCTCAGATGCAGCCACTGGTCGACATACAGCTTCCAGTTAATATCATCGCGCGGCAACATATAGGCTTTCTCGCCATACTGCATCGGCTTATCGGCATTAACCGCACACAGCTGCGGGAAGCGTTTCTGCTGATACAACGCTTCCGACGCATCGGTAATCATGACATCCGCTTTGTTATCCACCAACTGCTGGAAAATAGTGACGTTATCATGGAATAGCGTCAGATTCGCTTTCGGTAAATGGCTGTGAACAAAGGCTTCATTTGTGCCGCCGGCCGGTTCAACCAGCCTTACCTGCGGCTGATTAAGCTGCTCAATGGTCTGGTATTTGGCTTTATCCTCACAGCGCACCAGCGGAATTTTACCGTCAGTGCCGAGCGGGTTAGCAAACCAGGCAGTCTGCTGACGTTTTAGCGTAACCGAAACGCCACCCAGTGCAATATCACACTGCTTCGCCAGAAAGTCCGGCATCAGCATTTTCCAGCTGGTTGGCACCCACTTAACCTGCGCGCCAAGGCTCTTCGCCAGTGATTCAGCCATTGATATATCAATCCCTTCGTAGCCGCCATCGCTGCGCAGAAAGGTATAAGGTTTGTAATCACCGGTAGTACAGACGTTCAGGATTTTGCTCTGCATTACGCGGTCCAGATGCGACTGCGCGCTGGCTCCGCCTGCCACCATCATTAATGCCACGGCCCATAGTTTGTTCATTACTGCCATTTCCGTTTTATTATCAAGGCTAAGACATTACTCCAGCCGCGATGATTATTGCTGCTGAAGCAAGAGTGTTGTGATCAACAGCACATTTTTCTCTGGCGCACAGGCGCGTACACTGGCATTAATTTCATGAACCAGAGACAAAATCACATGAGCAAAATTTTTATCATTGATGCAGGCAAACAGTTTGCCCATTCCAAAGGCGAGCTGAACCATACCCTGACTAACGTTGCGGCCAGTTTTCTGCGTGATAACGGCCATGAAGTAGACGTCACCATGGTCGATGAAGGTTATGACGTGGCGGCAGAAATTGAGAAATACCTCGCAGCCGACACGGTGATCTATCAAATGCCTGGCTGGTGGATGGGTGAACCCTGGATTCTGAAAAAATATATTGATGAAGTGTTCACCGAAGGCCACGGCAAACTGTATGCCAGTGACGGGCGTACCCGTGCTGATGCGGCGAAAAAATACGGTTCCGGCGGCCTGATTCAGGGCAAAACCTATATGCTGTCGCTGACCTGGAACGCCCCGCTGGAAGCCTTTACCGATCCCGAGCAGTTCTTTGAAGGTGTTGGCGTTGATGGCCTGTATCTGCACTTCCACAAAGCCAATCAATTCCTTGGCATGGAAGGTTTGCCGACCTTTATCTGTAACGATGTGATTAAACAGCCGGATATTCCACGTGATATCGAGCGCTATCGTGAGCATCTGGGCAAAATTTTTGCTTAACTTAACACTCCTGAATAACTGAAGGATTAAGCATGCTGACCGTGATTGCTGAAATTTGTGTCAAACCGGGCCGTCGCAATGAAGTTTTGGCGGCAATTGAACAGTTAACACCAACGGTACTGGAAGAAGAGGGTTGTGGCAGCTATCAGGCACTGCTTGATTTGAAAGCCCAGGTACCGTGGAAACAGCATTCACCAGATTCTATTTTTATGTTGGAACACTGGGACTCGCTGCGCCATCTGGAACAGCATCAGCAAATGCCGCATATGGAAGCCCATCGCACCAGGATCAAAGATGATGTGGTAGATGTGAAGATTTTCGTGCTGGAAGCGGCGAAGTAGTTCATTGAGGGCGGAGCTGGCTCCGCCCTGCTACAGCAGGGGCTTTGTGGCAATCTGCTCGCTGAGAAAATCAAGGAAGCAGGTAATGCGCGTCGACAGCGTGGTATTGCGGTAATAGACCGCATGAATCGGGTGATGCATTTCACGCGTCTGCTCTTCAAGCACCGGCACCAGCCGACCACTCTGGCGATCCTGCCGACTAAGAAAATCAGATATCCGTGCAATACCCTGACCATACACTGCCAGCTGGCGAATGGTTTCTCCGCTGGAAGCCGCAACATCCGGCTTGATCTGCAACAGCTCCCCTTCACTGCGCCACAGCGGCCAGAGGTTATGTTTATCCAGTTGAGTAAAGCCGATCAACCGATGGTTAGCCAAATCGGCTACGCTTTCCGGCTTACCGTATTTCTCCAGATAGTCCGGGCTGGCCAGCAGGCGTAACTTACTGCTGCCGAGCGCGCGCGCATGAATAGTGGAATCCCGCAGCTCACCAATGCGAATGGCGATATCGGTCTGCTGCTCTAGCAGGTCGATCACCACGTCATCAGTATTCAGCTCCAGCTGAATCAAGGGATAGCGCGCACTGAACTCCGCCATCAACGGCACAATCACATGCAGCATAAACGGCGTGGCGGCGTTAATACGCAGTCTTCCGGAGGGGATTTCACGGCGCTGAGCAATTTGCTCTTCAGCTATTTCTACCGAAGACAGAATGTTCCGCGCGTGCTCTAGAAAAATCTGCCCTTCTTCGGTTAACGCCAGCCGACGCGTGGTGCGGTGTAGTAGCGTCGTTTGCAGCTTATTTTCCAGCCGACTCAGCGCACGACTGATGCCCGAGCTGGTTTGATTCAGTTGTTCAGCCGCGGCGGTGATCGAACCGGTGTCGATCACCACAACCCAGGCACGCAGTTCTTCAAGGGTGATTTTCACAGACCATCCTGCAAACCAGAAATAATAAGGGCGACCTGTTGGTCGCCCCGGATTCAGACTTCGATTTCGGCAGTATCGCCTTTTTCCTGCAACCAGTTGCGACGATCTTCCGAACGCTTCTTCGCCAGCAGCATATCCATTACCGCTAAGGTCTGTGCGATATTCTCATCGTCGATAGTCAACTGCACCAGACGGCGGGTATTCGGATCAAGCGTGGTTTCACGCAGCTGCAATGGGTTCATCTCACCCAACCCTTTAAAGCGCTGTACGCCTGGCTTGCCTTTCTTGCGCTTCAGCTGCTCAAGAATACCAGCCTTTTCCTCTTCATCGAGGGCGTAATAAACCTCTTTGCCGAGGTCGATACGGTACAGCGGCGGCATCGCCACATACACGTGGCCGCCTTTCACCAGCGAACGGAAGTGGCGAACAAACAGCGCACACAGCAGGGTGGCAATATGCAGACCATCGGAGTCCGCATCCGCGAGGATACATACTTTACCGTAACGCAGCTGGGTCAGATCTTCACTGTCCGGATCGATACCGATCGCCACTGAAATATCATGCACTTCCTGCGACGCCAGCACCTCATCCGAAGAAACTTCCCAGGTGTTAAGGATCTTACCTTTCAGCGGCATGATCGCCTGATATTCACGATCGCGCGCTTGTTTGGCAGAACCGCCTGCGGAATCCCCTTCCACCAGGAACAGTTCAGTACGGCTGAGATCCTGCGCGGAGCAATCCGCCAGTTTACCGGGCAGTGCCGGGCCACTGGTCAGCTTCTTACGCACCACCTTTTTCGCCGCACGCATGCGGCGCTGGGCGCTGGAAATCGCCAGTTCTGCCAGCTGTTCGGCTATCTGAATATTCTGGTTCAGCCACAGGCTGAACGCATCTTTCACCACGCCGGAAACAAAAGCGGCGCACTGACGGGAAGAGAGGCGCTCTTTGGTCTGACCGGCAAACTGTGGATCCTGCATTTTAACCGACAGCACATACGCGCAGCGATCCCAGATATCTTCCGCCGACAGCTTAACGCCACGCGGCAGAATATTGCGGAATTCACAGAACTCACGCATTGCATCCAGCAGCCCCTGACGCAGGCCGTTAACGTGGGTACCGCCCTGCATGGTCGGAATCAGGTTAACGTAGCTTTCGGTCAGCAGTTCGCCACCTTCCGGCAGCCACAGCAGCGCCCAGTCCACCGCTTCGACATCACCGGAAAACGAGCCGATAAACGGTGTTTCCGGCAGCGTAATCAGGCCGTTAACCGCTTCGGCGAGATAGTCATTCAGGCCATCTGCATAGAGCCAGCGCTGCTCGGTGTTATTAACCTTATCTTTAAAGACAATTTCCACGCCCGGGCAGAGTACCGCTTTGGCTTTCAGCACGTGTGCCAGGCGCGAAACCGAGAAACGTGGGCTGTCGAAGAAAGAGCCATCCGGCCAGAAGTGCACCCGAGTACCGGTGTTGCGCTTACCCACCGTGCCGGTTACCGTCAGATCCTGTACTTTATCGCCATTTTCAAAGGCCATTTCGTATACTTCGCCATTACGGCGCACGGTAACTTCCACCCGTTTGGACAGGGCGTTGACCACCGAAATTCCCACGCCGTGCAGGCCGCCGGAGAACTGATAGTTTTTATTGGAAAATTTACCACCGGCATGCAGACGGCAAAGAATCAGCTCAATCGCTGGCACGCCCTCTTCCGGGTGAATATCCACCGGCATACCACGGCCGTCATCGATCACTTCCAGCGACTGATCGGCGTGCAGAATCACCTCGACACGTTTGGCGTGGCCCGCTAACGCTTCATCGACGCTGTTATCTATGACTTCCTGGCCCAGATGGTTCGGGCGTGAGGTGTCGGTATACATTCCCGGACGTCGGCGAACGGGTTCGAGGCCGCTGAGTACCTCAATGGAATCAGCGTTGTAGCTGGATTGAGTCATCGTATAAATCTGATTGGTGGCTTAAAAACGGTTAGCTATGTTCCCACAATCGCTCAGGCGTGATTCAGGCCAATAAAGTCGAGAATCTGCGGGAAATGGCGTTCGAATCCGATAAAGGCATGATTTCCGCCCTCTTCTACCGTCTGGCGGCAGGCACTGTAGTAGTCCAGAGCCTGACGGTAATCGAGCACTTCATCACCCGTTTGTTGCAGTAGCCAGATAAGATCGGGCGACTCCAGCGGGTCAATTTGCATGACTTTCAGATCGTGAATGTGGCAAGACTCTAACACATAATGTTGCCCGGTGTATGGGTTCTCGTTATGCCCAAGATAGTCAGCCAGCAGCTCAAAAGGCCGCACGGCGGGGTTTACCACTACCGCAGGTAACATAAAACATTGCGATAGCCAGGTGGCATAGTAGCCGCCTAATGAGGAGCCGACCACGCCCAACGGTTGACCGGCCCGCTCCATAACCAGACTTTCCAGCAGCGTAGCGGCGCTGTCGGGAAATGCCGGTAACTGCGGCACCAGCATCTCAATCTCCGGTGCATGTTCTGCCAGCCAGCGCTGAAACTGCGTCGCTTTTGCCGATTGCGGCGAACTGTTAAATCCGTGCAGATAGAGCAACGTCGCCATTGCTAATATCCTTCTGAGTCGAGGTCGGGATTAAAATACTGAGTTTGCAGGCGCTTTACCTGAGTTTCCAACCGACCATCAGCAAACAGATCTAACCAGCGCCAGCCCGGCGCAACGGAATCAATAGTGAAGTTAGTGCAGTGTGGCTTGAACTGGACGCAGGTCGATGGCGTCGCGAGTATCCGGCGTCCATTCCAGTTGAGATCCAGTTCCTGATGGATATGGCCACAGAGCAGCGTTTTCGCCAATGGATAGTGCTGCAAGACTGCATCCAGCGCGTGGGGATTGCGCAAGCTGTGTTGATCGAGCCAGTTACAACCCGATGGCAGCGGATGGTGGTGCAACAATACCAGCGTATGCCGGTGCGGGTGCTGTGCCAGTGTGTTCTCCAGCCACTCCACTTGATATTCACTCAGCATACCGTGCGGCACGCCAAACACCTGACTGTCGAGCAGCACTACCTGCCAGCTTTCGCCCAGCAGCACATGCTTGGCATCAGCGATATCCGCTTCAGCAAGCGTGCTAAACATCGCGGGCTGAAAATCATGATTACCCGGCAACCAGACGCAAGGAGCCGGCAGACGTGCAATACCCTCAGCAAAGTGCTGATAAGCCTCAGCTGTGTGATCCTGAGCCAGATCGCCAGTGGCGACGATCAGATCATAATGCCGCCCTTCCGCCTCGATAGCGTCCAGCACTGCATCATAACTTTCCCAGGTATTCACACCCAGCAGCGTCTCATTTTTACCTGCGAAAAGGTGGGTATCCGTTATTTGTAAAATCCTGATGTTGTCCCCACTCGACACAGGAAGTTTTAACAGGCTATCCAAAGAGTATCCTTAGTCTCCACGCCATTATCGTCTTCTGTCGCACGGTTAACAGGCTGGTACAGCCATCGCGCCATGCGCTAAACAGTAGCGCAACCAGTCAGCAAGAAACTGGTTAATCTGATGCTTTTCGTCACGTTGATGCAATTTTTTATTGGGATAATCATAGCGTGCTTTGAAGCGATAGATCTGCTGCGTTGAACACACTTCCGCAACCATAGCATCATGATAAAGTCTGACAGACATTGATGGCAGGCTCCAGTAACTCACGGCCGGCGCAGTTTGCTTGATTTCTACCAGCGTGGTGTAGCGGGTCGATTCCTGAATAGTGATGCTGTAACTGGCGCTGTTAACCTGATAAGTCACCGCTTCACCCGCCTCATCATTGCGAGGCAACAAGCGACGCAGCTGGGCGAAATTGGTTTCGCACAGGCGCATCATTTCGGGGAAATCAGGGGTATAGCGCTTAATCATTTGGCGTTCCACTCTTCGCGTAGTTTCTTATGGTGCAGCTCCAGCCATTGCAGGGCGATGACAGAGGCCGCGTTGTCAATTCTCCCCTCTTCCACCCACTGATAAGCCTGTTCACGGCTTACTACATGGACGAGAATATCCTCATTCTCTTCCTCCAGACCATGGCATCCCTGTGCCAGGCTGGCATCCACTTCACCCACCATCACCGACGATCGTTCGCTGGTGCCCCCCGGGCTGGCAAGATAACTGATAATCGGTTTTATACGACCAACGGTTAATCCGGCTTCTTCAACCGCTTCACGGCGCGCCACATCTTCAACGCTTTCACCCGGCTCAATCATCCCGGCGACCATTTCCATCAGCCAGGGCGTCGGGCTGGTGTCGAAAGCCGCGATGCGGATCTGTTCAATCAGTACTACCTCATCGCGTAATGGGTCATAGGGTAGCAGCACCGCAGCGTGACCACGTTCAAAAATTTCCCGCACCACTTCATCGCTGACTCCGCCATTAAACAGGCGGTGGCGAAAACGATAACGCTGGATGGAAAAAAAACCACGGTAAAGCGAGTCACGTGCAATAATTTCTACATCGTTTTTTGTGAAAGTCACAGGGTATTTTTTTTCACTGTCCATCGTTACACCTCCTGAACAAGCTGGGGACGAAATTGAGTATCTCAAATCTCAATCTCGGAGAAGTATGGTTCTTTCTGAAAGATTTACGTAAATTAAGGGAAGATGGCACGTTCAGCCAACTTATCCAGGCGGCAGATTCTGCTAGAATCGGCGATTATTTTTTTGGCTTATGTCAGCGCTACCATAGCAATATTGCTGCACAACAAGGAATGCAAATGAAGAAACTGCTCCCATTACTTATCGGCCTGAGCCTGGCGGGCTTCAGCGTCGCAAGTCAGGCAGAGAACCTGCTGCAAGTTTATCAGCAGGCGCGAATCACTAACCCTGACCTGCGCAGTTCTGCTGCCGACCGTGATGCTGCATTTGAAAAAATTAATGAAGCCCGCAGTCCGCTATTACCACAACTTGGTCTGGGCGCAGATTATACTTATAACAACGGTTATCGCGACAGCAGCGGCCTGCACTCCAATACCACCAGCGGCACATTACAATTAACGCAAACGCTGTTTGATATGTCTAAATGGCGCGCGCTGACGTTACAAGAAAAAAGTGCCGGCATTCAGGACGTTACTTATCAGACCGCGCAGCAGTCGCTGATGCTGAATACCGCCACCGCCTATTTTAATGTTTTACGCGCCATTGACTCGCTTTCGTATATCGAAGCGCAGAAACAGTCGATTTACCGTCAGTTAGATCAGACCACTCAACGTTTTAACGTTGGCTTAGTGGCGATTACCGATGTGCAGAATGCGCGCGCGCAATATGACAGCGTGCTGGCGAGTGAAGTGTCCGCACGTAATGCGCTGGATAATACCGTTGAAATCCTGCGCCAGGTGACCGGCAACTACTATCCGTCACTGGCTTCACTGAATATCGACCGTTTCCAGACCGAAAAACCGCAGCCGGTAAATGCGCTGCTGAAGGAAGCGGAAAGCCGTAACCTGAGCCTGTTATCTGCGCGTCTGTCACAAGACCTGGCGCGTGAGCAGATTCGCTCGTCAGAAACCGGCCACATGCCAACTGTCGACCTGACTGCTTCTACCGGTATGTCGAACAGCAAATATGGCGGCAGCCGTGCCAATCAGTCCACTGGCTCCACTGACAGCATCACCGGCAGCAACCAGGTTGGCCTGAGCTTTACGCTTCCGCTGTACAGCGGCGGCGCGGTGACGTCCCAGGTGAAACAGGCGCAATACGCTTACGTCAGCGCCAGTGAGCAGCTGGAAAGCGCGCATCGCTCCACCGTACAAACCGTTCGCTCCTCATTTAACAACGTGAACGCGTCCATCAGCAGCATCAACGCCTACAAACAGGCTGTGGTTTCTGCGCAAAGTTCCCTGGATGCCATGGAAGCTGGTTATCAGGTGGGTACCCGCACTATCGTTGATGTGCTGGATGCAACGACCACATTGTACAATGCCAAGCAGCAGCTTTCTGATGCCCGTTATGACTATATGATTAACGAACTGAACATCAAATCTGCTCTGGGTACGCTGAACGAACAGGATCTGTCGGCACTGAACACCCGTTTAGGCAAGGATGTTTCCACTGCGCCTGACGCTGTTGCGCCAGTAGATCCGCAGCAGGATGCCGCTGCCAACAACACGAATCTGGATCAGGCTCCGGTACAAACGCAGGCCACACCTGCCGCTGCGCCGCGTCAATCAGCCAGTACTGGCCGTAACCCATTCAGTCAGTAAGTGATACCGGGGGCAGTCATCGCTGTCCCCCTTCACAATCAAACGTATAGCTAAGTAAAGATCCCCATTCCATCTGGCTTCACCGCTTCAAATTTCACCACTCTTCCCCTATTCTATGCACTACCTTTGGGCACAGGACAGATTGCTATGAAACGGACTAAACAAATTAAACATGCCTCCTTCCGTAAGAGTTGGAGCGCACGTCATTTAACGCCAGTTGCGCTGGCCGTTACTGCTGTATTTATGCTGGCTGGCTGTGAACAGTCAGATGAAACCGTCTCCATGTTCCAGAATGCAGATGATTGTGCAAAAGCCAACCCTGGCCAGAGCGCACAATGCACCACTGCTTATAATAACGCCTTGAAAGAAGCCGAAAAAACCGCGCCTAAATATGCGACTCGCGAAGACTGCGTGGCTGAGTTTGGTGAAAGCCAGTGCCAGCAGACTCCAGCGCAGGCCGGTGTAGGTACCACTAACAATGCTGAAGCTCAGCAAAGTGGCAGCTTCTGGATGCCGCTGATGGCGGGCTATATGATGGGCCGTATGATGAGCGGTGGCGCATCACAACCGTTGTTTACCTCACGCGCACCGAACAGCCCGGCTAACGGTAAGTTTGTTGATGCCAGCGGTCGTAATTATGGTAATGCCACTTCCGGCCGCACCATGACCGTACCGAAAACCGCACTGGCGCCAAAACCAGCAACCACCAGCACCGTGACGCGCGGCGGCTTTGGTGAGAGCGTGGCGAAGCAAAACAGCATGCAGCGTAACAGCGCCGCTTCTGGCACCAGTCGTTCTTACGGAGGCTAATCAGCCCGATGAAGCGCATTGCGATTACCGAACGACCTGACTGGCGCGAAAAAGCCACCGAATACGGCTTTCGCTTTCACACCATGCACGGCGAACCGTACTGGTGTGAAGATGCTTATTACCAGTTCACACTGCCGCAGATTGATTACCTGGAAGACACCACCCGCGAGCTGCACCAGATGTGCCTGCAGGTGGTAGAGAAAGTGGTCAACAGTGACGCGCTGATGACCAAATTTCGCATTCCCAAACACACCTGGGACTTTGTCCGTCAGTCGTGGAAAACCTCGCAGCCGTCGCTCTATTCGCGTCTGGATTTAGCATGGGATGGCGAGGGTGATGCCAAGCTGCTGGAAAACAACGCCGACACGCCAACCTCATTGTATGAAGCGGCATTTTTTCAGTGGATTTGGCTGGAAGATCAGCTGAATGCCGGCCAGCTGCCTGCCGGAACAGACCAGTTTAATAGTCTGCAGGAAAAACTGATCGAGCGGTTTACTGAGCTGCATCAGCAACATGGGTTTAGCTGGCTGCACTTCGCCTGCTGTCGCGATACCGATGAAGATCGTGGTACGGTGCAATATCTGCAAGACTGTGCCACCGAAGCGGGCTTACCCTCTGAGTTCCTGTATATGGATGAAATCGGCCTCGGCGAAAAAGGCCAGTTTACCGATATTCACGATCAGGTAATTGGTAATCTGTTCAAGCTCTACCCGTGGGAATTTATGCTGCGCGAGATGTTCTCCACCAAGCTGGAAGACGCTGGCGTCCGCTGGCTGGAACCGGCGTGGAAGAGCATTATTTCCAATAAAGCCTTGCTGCCGTTATTGTGGGAAATGTTCCCAAATCATCCTAACCTGCTGCCGGCTTACTTTGCCGAGGATGATGTGCCGCCAATGGATAAATACGTGGTGAAACCGCTGTTCTCACGTGAAGGTGCGAATATCCGCATCGTGGAAAACGGTGAGGAAATCGCGCGTGTTGACGGGCCATACGGTGAAGAAGGCATGATTGTTCAGCAATTTCATGAACTGCCTAAATTCGGCGACAGTTACACGCTGATCGGCAGCTGGCTGATTAACGATCAACCAGCCGGTATTGGCTTACGTGAAGATCGCGCCCTGATCACTCAGGATCTTTCGCGCTTTTATCCGCACGCCTTTATCGAATAAGTCCTGCCGGTTGTCGAGGGCGGCTTCTCGCCGCCCATAACAATCTTCAGTAACTCAACCTACCTGCACCGAAAGCATACTCAATGATGCCATTTCAATTCCGTCAACCGGGATCGAAATCGCTTCATCTGGCGCTCTGGCTCCCAGCACATACAGCAGCGGCAGATAGTGTTCAGGTGTCGGATTCGATAAGGCAGCACCTTCGTGACGCATAAAATTCACCAACGGATGTTCCTCATCCGGCCCCTGCCAGTCGAGATTATCGCGCACATACTGATTAAACGACTCAGCCCACGGATAAGCAGCTGCTTCACCCTGCCAGCGCGCCATCCGCAGGTTATGCACCACGTTGCCGCTGGCCACAATCATAATCCCCTGCTCGCGCAGAGCGGCCAGCTTACGTCCCAGTTCGAAATGATATGCCGCGGGTTTAGTGCCATCGACGCTTAACTGCACCACCGGAATATCCGCATCCGGGTACATTTTAATCAGCACGCCCCAGGAGCCATGATCGAGGCCCCACTCCTGATCGAGCTGCACCTCAACCGGCGACAACGCATCCGCAATCTGCTGCGCCAGTGCTGGCGAGCCAGCGGCGCGATAGTGAGTATCAAACAGTGCCTGCGGAAAGTTACCGAAATCATGGATGGTGCGGGGCTGCGCCATCGCCGTTACTGCGGTGCCGCGCGTATACCAGTGGGCAGAAACCGCAATAATCGCTTTCGGGCGCGGCAGGGTTTCACCCAGTTTACGCCAGCTTTCGGTATAGATATTGTCTTCCAGCACGTTCATTGGGCTGCCGTGACCCAGGAAAAGAGCCGGCATACGTATTTGACTCATTATTCATCCCCGGAAAGAGTAGTATGGTTAATAGTGGTTACCTTACGCCGTTTACTGACCGGAAGAACTCGGATAACGGTGATGAAGATGGTCAATAAATTTGAATAGCCACTGAATGATGACGTGCAGAGAACTAATTTACGGAGAGTGAGATGTCAGTACCGTTGCTGTTGACGATTCTCGCGGGCGCTGCCACCTTTATCGGCGCTCTGTTGGGGGTTATTGGACAAAAACCGTCTAATCGTCTGTTAGCTTTCGCCCTCGGCTTTGCCGCTGGAATTATGTTATTGATTTCATTAATGGAAATGTTGCCCGCGGCGCTGCATACACCAGGTATGCCACCGATGCTGGGTTACGGCATGTTTATGCTCGGCCTGCTGGGTTATTTTGCGCTGGATCGTATGGTGCCGCATCAGCATCCGCAGGATATGAACCACAGCAGCGGGCAGCCGCAGAATCTGCGACGCACCGCGATTCTGCTGACGCTTGGCATCAGTTTGCACAACTTTCCTGAAGGTATTGCTACCTATGTTACTGCCAGCAGCGATCTTGAACTGGGGCTTGGCGTCGCGCTGGCGGTCGCTATCCACAATATTCCTGAGGGGCTGGCAGTTGCCGGACCGATGTATGCCGCCACCGGCTCAAAAAGAAAAGCTATATTTTGGGCCTGTGTTTCCGGTATGGCCGAGATTCTTGGCGGTCTGCTGGCATTTATGCTGCTCGGTCCAATGGTATCGCCGGTCATTATGGCCGCAGTGATGGCCGCAGTTGCCGGTATTATGGTGGCGCTGTCGGTAGATGAACTGATGCCGCTGGCGAAAGAGATCGATCCGCACAATAACCCCAGCTATGGCGTACTCTGTGGCATGACGGTGATGGGATTCAGTCTGGCGTTACTGCAAAGTACCGGAGCCGGTTGAGGTGGGGAGCCATTTTCGGCTCCCTCATGATGGCATGCAGAGTGCAAATCCTCTTTACGGGCGGCGAAAACGCCGCCTGGAGATTAACGGCTCTGGCGGTAAGCGATTAAATCATCAATCGTGACAACCGGCATATCATGCTGTTTAGCAAACACAATAACCTCAGGCGCATGCGCCATTGAACCGTCGTCGTTCGTCAGTTCGCACAGTACACCTGCAGGTTTGAACCCAGCCAGCGTCACCAGATCAATGGTAGCTTCAGTGTGGCCGCCGCGAGACAGCACGCCGCCCTGATGCGCACGCAACGGGAACACGTGTCCAGGACGATTCAAATCAGAGGGTTTTGCATCATCGGCAATCGCGGCCTTGATGGTGGTCAGACGATCGGATGCCGAGACCCCGGTAGTGACGCCTTCAGCCGCTTCGATTGTCACGGTGAAGCCGGTGCCATAGGAGCTGGTGTTATTTTCCACCATCATCGGTAATTCAAGCTGCTGGCGGCGTTCTTCATTGATGCACAGGCAGACAATGCCGCTGCCGTGGCGAATGGTTAATGCCATTTGTTCAACCGTCATGGTCTCTGCCGCGAAGATCATATCACCTTCGTTTTCACGATTTTCATCGTCGAGTACCATTACGCCGCGACCTTCACGCAGCGCTGCAATTGCACGTTCTACACGCTGTTCCGGCGTGCCAAATTCAGAAAGTAGCGTCTGATTCATGGTAAATAAACCTTATAAAGTGTATGGGTTACCAGAATCAGGGCGATCTTGAGGAGTGTCATGCAGTGACAAAAAATAACGCGCGGCGAGCAAAAGCCCGACAAATATCGTTACTCTCTCCCATCCGGACTCTAACCGTCGGCCCCGGAATTACACCGGGTCTGCTGACCTTCGGGCCTGGCGACCAGAAGCGCTCGCGGGCTTTCAGCGTGAGCTGATTTACCGCCGGTGGGGAATTTCGCCCCGCCCTGAGAATAAGCGAACTCACTATAGCGCCAATAAAAAATCAGAGCAACGAACAAAAACAGCAAATTGTTATGCGCAGTGCTTCTTTAAGCCCCCGGCGGCCAGAAGTCTCACGGCGATGCAGTTTTAAGGTTTATCCTTTTGCCTTCTGGCATTACACTTACAAGATACTTGTTGCGACCAGGAAACCGCCATGATCGACCCGAAAAAAATTGAACAACTTGCTCGTCAGGTTCATGAATCTATGCCAAAGGGCATTCGTGAATTCGGCGACGACGTTGAGAAGAAGATCCGTCAGGTATTGCAGGCACAGCTGACGCGCATGGATCTGGTAAATCGTGAAGAGTTTGATGTTCAGACGCAGGTGTTACTGCGCACGCGTGAAAAGCTGTCCGCGCTGGAACAGCGTCTGGCTACGCTGGAAAGCCGCGCAACAGAAACGGCGCCGCAAGCCGTGATTAAGACTGAAGACCCGCAATAATCAGTCAAAATAGCGGGACAAGCCTGAGCCGTCCCGCTATTTAAGCATCAGCTTTTGGCTGAGCGGATGCTTTTAATGATATTGCTGGTAGAGATGCCGTCTTCAAAATTCAGCACCCGCACGTCGCCGCCGTTTGCCCACACTTCTTTGCTGCCGGCAATGTCTTCCGGTTTGTAATCTCCGCCTTTAACCAGTAGATCCGGTAGTACATCGGCAATTAAACGCTGTGGCGTGTCCTCTTCAAAAGCCACCACCCAATCTACCGCTTCCAGCGCACCCAGCACGATCATGCGATTAATCAGTGGATTAACCGGACGGCTTTCGCCCTTCAGACGCTTCGTCGATGCATCGCTGTTCACCGCCACAATCAGACGGTCGCCCAGCTTGCGCGCGTTCGCCAGATAAGAGACGTGACCAGCATGCAGAATGTCGAAACAGCCGTTGGTCATCACCACTTTCTCGCCGCGTTTCCGTGCCTGCTCCACCGCATGCTTCAGCTGGGCTTCATTCATAACGCCAAAGCCGGTTTCCGGGCGCGCATGAATGGCATTTTCCAGTTCAACCGTGCTGACGGTTGAGGTTCCCAGCTTGCCTACCACCACGCCCGCTGCGGCATTCGCCATAAAGCAAGCTTCTTCCAGCGAATCTCCGGCCGCCAGCGTTGCCGCCAGCACGCCAATCACCGTATCGCCCGCACCGGTAACATCAAACACTTCCTGCGCCTGAGTCGGCAGATGCAGCGGTTCTTTACCCGGTTGCAGCAGCGTCATACCATTTTCTGAACGCGTCACCAGCAGCGCCGACAGCTCAAAGTCAGCAATCAGCTTCATACCGCGTTCAACAATCTGCTCTTCGTTGTGGCACTTACCAACCACCGCCTCAAACTCGGAGAAGTTCGGCGTTAACAGTGTTGCACCGCGATAGCGGGCAAAATCAGTACCTTTTGGATCCACCAGCACCGGCACACCGGCATCGCGCGCCAGCTTAATCATCGCTTCGACGCTGGCCAGTGCACCTTTGGCATAATCAGAGAGCACCAGCGCACCAATAGACGGCAGAGCAGTCGAAATTCGATCGTGGATCGGCTGCGGATCGACACCTTCAAATCCCTCTTCGAAATCAAGACGGATCAGCTGTTGATTACGGGAAAGAATGCGTAACTTAGTGATGGTTGGATGAGTGGGCACCGCAACAAAATCACACTGAACGTTGACGCTACCGAGGGTAGCACTCAGCGCCTGTGCCGCATCATCAATGCCGGTTAACCCTACCAGCCGCGATTCGGCCCCCAATGAAGCAATATTCATTGCCACGTTAGCCGCGCCGCCGGGGCGATCTTCGACATTGTCCACTTTGACTACCGGCACCGGCGCTTCCGGTGAAATACGGCTGGTTGGGCCATACCAGTAGCGATCTAACATGACATCACCAACTACCAGCACGCCTGCGCGGTTAAAATCGGGCAGTGTTACTTTCATTCCTGACACTCCAGACTGCAGAAAAATATTGCGCGGGATAATAGCATAATTGCTAAAAACTCTGTCTATCCCGGCGGGATAGCAATCAGGCTTCCAGCCAGCGTTTCCAGCTGGCGGTTACGCCGTCTCGCGCCTCAATAAAGCTCTCATCATCAACATGCCCCGGCAACTCCTGCAATGCCAGGTGATGCAGCTCATCACGCAGAGTGACGTAGGCGTTGGTCAGCGCTTTGGCTTCGCCCTCATCCATCCGCTCATAATTTGCCATTAACTCGAGTATGCGCACGTTATCTGACCAGCGCGTCAGCTTCGGTTCTTGCGAAGCGTAACGTAGGACAAGATATTGCGTAATGAATTCAATGTCCGTGATGCCACCCGCATCCGCTTTGATGTCCCAGCGCCCTTTATGTTTGCTGCCAAGATGCGCACGCATTTTTTCCCGCATCTCGCGCACTTCAGTTTTCAACTGCTCAGCATCGCGCGGCAGACAGAGTATTCCGCGACGAATATCATCAAAACGTCGGCTGAGTGCCGCTTCACCATAAACGATACGCGCACGTACCAGCGCCTGATGCTCCCAGGTCCAGGCTTCATTGCGCTGATAGTCATCGAAAGCATCAAAGGTGCTGACCAGCATCCCGGCGGCACCTGAAGGACGCAGGCGGGCATCCACTTCGTACAGAATGCCCGACGAAGTGCGGGTACTGAACAGATGCATAATGCGTTGCGCCAGCCGCAGATAGAACTGGCGTCCGTCGATACTGCGCTCGCCGTCGGTTACAGAATCATTCGGGCAGTCGTGCAAAAACACCAGATCGAGATCGGAACTGTAGCCCAGCTCCCAGCCGCCCAGCTTGCCGTAACCGATGACCGCGAAACCGCGCTCGCCTTCACCGGTCAGATGTGACGGCTGACCATAGCGCTGCACCATCATATTCCACGCCTGCTGCACCACCGACTCGATAATCGCTTCTGCCAGCCAGGTTAAATGGTCGCTGACTTTCATCACCGGCAGCGTTTCAGCGATATCCGCCGCGGCAATACGCAGATGCTGCGCCTGTTTAAACTGGCGCAGTGCTTCCAGCTGCTGCTCTTCATCATCTTCCGGAATGCGCAGCAGATACTGACGCAGTTCGTCACGGTAGGCATCGGTGGCGGTCGGCTGATAAAGCGTGGCCGGATCAAGCAGTTCGTCGAGCAGCAATGGATGGCGCGACAGCTGGCTGGCCAGCATCGGTGACGCGGCACACAGGCGAATAAGATGACGTAATGCGCCATGAAATTCGGTCAACAGCTCAAGATAGGTACTGCGCGTAACCACGCCGAGCAGCAGCGGCGTCAGACGGCTAAGGGTAATTGCCGCATCATCACGCGGGCAGACCTCACTCAGTAATCGCGGCATTAGCTGATCGAGCGCCTGGCGGCCACGCGGTCCAATGGTACGCTTATCAACATCATGGCGAAAATCCGTCAGTTCCCGCAGCAGGCTGTGGCGACCAATGTCGTCCAGATGCGGCACCAGCGGAGCCAGTTCAATCTCTTCCAGCTTATCCTGCCACAGCACGCCGTAATCGGCCCCCTGCTGATTCTCATCAATTTCCGGCGCATCATCACCAATCAGCTCGTCGAAAATAGCCCGTACCGCCGCCATATGCTTATCAAGCCCGGCGTGCAGCGCCTGCCAGTCGGCGAAGCCCATCGCCCACGCCAGCCGCGCGCGGTTAAGCTCGTCAGCGGGCAAAGTTTGGGTCTGTTCATCATTAATGCTCTGCAACAGGTTTTCCAGCCGGCGTAAAAACAGGTAGCTGTCATGCAGCTGATCGATCTGCGATGCAGGCAACAAATTCAATGCGCCAATCGACTCGAGGGTTGGCAACAGTGAACGCAGTTGCAGCGAGCGCTCACGTCCACCGCGTATCAGCTGAAATACCTGCACGATAAATTCGGTTTCGCGAATCCCGCCGGCACCGAGCTTAATATTGTCAGTCAGGCCACGACGTCGCACTTCACGCGCAATCATGCCTTTCATATTGCGCAGTGACTGAATCACACTGAAATCGATATAGCGGCGGAAAACAAAGGGCCGCAGCATCTGGCGTAATTCCAGACTCCAGCGGTCATCTTTGTCACCCATCAGTCGCGCTTTCACCATCGCGTAGCGCTCCCAGTCACGCCCCTGCTCTTGGTAATAATCTTCCAGTGCGGCAAAACTCAAAACCAGCGGCCCGCTGTCACCAAACGGACGCAGACGCATATCAACGCGATAGACAAAGCCATCCATCGTTGGCTGATCGAGCACTTTGATCAGCCGTTGCCCCAGCCGCGTGAAGAACTGCGCGTTATCCAGCTCGCGACGGCCACCGTGCGTAGCGCCATTTTCCGGATAAGAGAAAATCAGATCGATATCCGAGGAGAAATTCAGCTCACCGCCGCCGAGTTTACCCATGCCGAGAATCAGCAGCGGCTGCGCTTCGCCTGCGGCATTACAAGGCGTACCCAGATCCTTGCAGCACGCCTGATACAGCCAGTCGCGCGCGGTGACAATCAACGTCTCTGCCAGCACGCTCAGCTGCTGCAAGGATTGTTCCGTGCTGCTGGTTGCCAGCGTCTGCATCCAGGCAATACGCACCAGCATATGACGACGAAACAGCCGCAGCTCGCGCATCAGCGCATTCTCATCGGCCACTGTCGCCAGCTGATTGTCCAGCCACTGTTGATAATGCTGCCATTCATCAGGCTGTGGTGCCACCTGCACTATCTGCTGCCACCAGTGCGGATGCTGAGCAACGTTTTCACTGATGAAATCGCTGAACGCCAGCACTGCCTGCTGCTGTGCGCTGAACTCAGTTAACGGCAGACTTAACCGCTCAGTCGCTTTTACGGCTTGCTCCAGCAACAGCGGCGGCAACGGTTGTGATAACGATGGCAACATAAACACTCCCTGATGACGATAGCGAAAAACGGGGATGTCGCCCCGTAGGATTTACTCAATAATCAGGCTTCCGGGCGCTCTTTAACGCTGCCGTTCATCCAGAATGCCGGCTGCTTCACTGCCTGACGGCAATGTGCGTCCAGCCAGCTCTCCTGCTGATAACGAATCGCCTGTAACAGTTGATTCCAGCTGCCGGTCCAGGCTTCAACCGCCGCACTGTCGTAAGCACCTGCTAACAAATGTACCGCCAATAGCTGCCGCTCCAGTCGCGGCGCTTTATCCCGATACTCACCGTTGTGATGGATTGTGTCGAAACTCTCTTTCATCTCGGCAGCAAGACGACCCAACATAATGTCGGCGAAACGCTTAAACGAACCCTGTAGTTTGGCATCGGCTTTGGCATCAATAAACTGACGCCAGCGCTCGGTAGCCAGCCAGTTAGTAAGTGCCAACTGGGTATCCAGCCATAGCGCGCTAAAACAGAGGTTTTGCGCCTCAGGGCGCTTCTCTGCCAACGCCTCTTCCAGCGCGGTTAAGTTCTGGCGCAGCTCACTGCTCGCCTTGCGTGGAATCAATACGCCAAACAACGAGAACGCCTGACGCAGCGTTTCCAGCGCTTCCTGTACCGAAGCCCGCGCAGCTGGGTTGCCCCGCAGCCACAGCTCTTCGTGGTATTGCCACTGGCTCAGACCCAGCATAAATGCTGCACGCATCCCCTCTTCAACCGTGGCTTTACGCTTAACCTGCATCACCGGCAGCGGGCGCAGCGCCTGTTGCGCGCCTCCCTGAGCCAGCGCATAGCCACGCGCCGCTTTGCTCAGGCTACCGAGGCGTAAGCCGCCCATCTTGCCCAGCTCGGCTGCAAAGGCCAGCAGGTCATCACGCTCGCCGCTTTTCAGCTCCAGCTCCACTTCATACAGCGGTTCGCTAAGCTCTCCGGCCGCCACTTCGCCGCGGTCTAATGCCACTTCAATCTCGCTGCTTTTGTAGCTCACCAGCCACTTTTCACGTTGAAAATGGGTACTGAACAGCGCGCTAAGCTGCTGTTGTAACGCAGCCAAATCGCAGCCAGCAGGCCAGATATCTGCAGGCAGCAGAAAAATATCAAGTTCAGGCTGCTGCAAGTCGATGTTATATTCCGGACGCTGATGTAATCCGCCAATGGTTTGACCGGCGGTTTTTAACGTCATTTCATAGTGTTCACCGAAACCACGAATGCGCAGCCCCATATCCCAGCGCCGCAACTGATTATCAGCGGTTTCGAAGTAGATATTGGTCAGCGACTCCGCGGGGGTGTGCTGATGCGGCCATGCAGCGAGTTGCGCGGCGAGATTTGCTGCCGCTTCCGGCAGCACAATGAACTTTAATTCGATTTCGATGGTCATATTTTCTTATTCAGATACTCACTGGCACAGGCAGCTGAGATTAGGCAAAGGTCAAGAGTGAAGAGTAATGCAGAAAAAGCGCTGCTGTCTCGGCTTTCTTAATACTTTTACCCGCGCAACGACATGACTCTGAGACCAGGATAGTTCTCATTCAGATTTAAGCGGAGCCTCTCCAGACTGTGCCTTTACATTCCCGAACTTTTTGCAAAAACGACATCTAATGAAGAAATCACACTTAATTGGCCTGACTTTGCTGACTTTCAGCGTAACCCTTTCCGCCCACGCCGAAGAGAAACGATATATTTCCGATGAATTGTCGACCTGGGTACGTAGCGGCCCAAGCAATGATTATCGCCTGATTGGTACGGTAAACGCAGGTGAAGAAGTCACCCTGCTGCAAACCAATGATAACAGTAAATATGGGCAAATCCGTGATGCCAACGGGCGTACCACCTGGATTCCACTGGCGCAGCTGAGCGAACAGCCAAGTCTGCGTACCCGCGTGCCGGAATTAGAAAAACAGGTAAAAGATCTCACCGACAAGCTGGCGAATATTGATGGCAGCTGGAATCAGCGCACCGCCGATATGCAGAAGAAAGTGGCCGGTAGCGACAGCGTTATCAACGGGCTCAAAGACGAAAACCAGAAGTTGAAGAATGAGTTAGTGGTCGCGCAGAAGAAAGTTAATGCCGCCAATGTGCAGCTTGATGATAAACAGCGCACCATCATAATGCAGTGGTTTATGTATGGCGGTGGTGTAGCAGGCGTTGGCCTGCTGTTAGGTTTGCTGTTGCCACATATGATCCCGCGCCGTAAAAAAAGCGACCGCTGGATGAACTAATTTTTCCGCACGCCCATGCATTGATGCTGACGAGGTGGCTTTACGCCGCCCGTTTTTTCCTGCCCGCAATTTGCCCTCGTTTGTGCGACAATTACCCTGATTGCCTTTTAATACCCCGAATTTAGCAATGAATGTGCTCTGGAGATCTGTAGTGAAAACTTACCTTGTCGGTGGTGCTGTACGCGATGGTCTGCTTAAACTGCCGGTCAAAGATAAAGATTGGGTGGTGGTCGGCGCTACGCCGCAAACAATGCTCGAACAGGGCTATCAGCAGGTAGGCCGCGACTTTCCGGTGTTTTTACACCCAAAAAGCCGTGAAGAGTATGCGCTGGCGCGTACCGAAAGAAAGTCAGGCCAGGGTTACACCGGTTTTGTCACCGATTTCGCGGCGGACGTCACGCTTGAACAGGATTTAATGCGCCGCGATTTGACGATAAACGCCATTGCCCGAGATGAGCACGGCGAGTACATCGATCCTTACGGTGGCCGGGACGATATTGCAAAACGCCTGCTGCGCCATGTCTCCGCCGCATTTAATGAAGATCCCTTACGGGTATTGCGCGTGGCGCGCTTTGCCGCCCGCTTTGCCCATCTCGGCTTTCGCATTGCCGATGAAACCCAGCAGCTAATGCGTCAGATGGCAGAAAGCGGTGAGCTGGCACACTTAACCGCCGAACGGGTATGGAAAGAGACGGAAAATGCGCTGCAGTCGGCCAATCCTCAGGTCTATTTCCAGGTGCTGCGCGACTGTCATGCACTGGCGGTGCTGTTTCCGGAAATCGACAATCTGTACGGCATTCCGGCTCCGGCCAAATGGCATCCGGAAATCGATACCGGCATTCATACGCTAATGACGCTGGCGATGGCTGCGCAGCTCAGCCCGGAAACTGACGTGCGCTTCGCCACGCTGTGTCACGATCTTGGCAAAGCGCTAACGCCACCGGAGAAATGGCCGAGCCATCATGGCCACGGACTGGCCGGTGTGCCTCTGGTTGAAGGGCTTTGCCAGCGGCTGCGGGTACCCAATCATATTCGTGACCTTTCGATGCTGGTTGCCGAGGTTCATGATCTGGTGCATACCATCGAGAGACAGCAGCCCGAAACTTTAATTCAGCTGTTTGACCGGATTGATGCCTGGCGTAAACCGCAGCGTGTCGAACAAATTGCCTTAACCAGCGAGGCCGATGCACGCGGGCGTACCGGTTTTGAAAGTAATTCATATCCGCAGGGTGATTTTTTGCGCCAGGCATTTCAGGTGGCGTTAAGCGTATCAACTAAAGCGGTGGTGGAAGCCGGTTTTAAAGGGCCAGCGGTAAGAGAAGAGTTAACACGCAGAAGAGTTGCAGCGTTGGCGGCGTGGAAAGCGGCATAAAACAAGGGCCAGCATAGCTGGCCCTGTTATCAACTAGACAAACACCATGTAAACCGCCGCAGCGACGATAAAGCGATAGATAGCGAACGGCACAAACGAAATTCGTTTGATGATATGCAGGAAAGTTTTAATCGCCACCAGCGCGACGATGAAGGCAGTGACAAAGCCGACGGCAAACATCGGCAAGTCCGCCATGCTGAGGAAACCCATGCTCTTGTACAGATCCAGCCCGGTGGCGCCCATCATCATCGGAACCGCCAGAATAAACGAGAACTCTGACGCCGCATAACGGCTGACGCCCATCAGCATCCCGCCTGAAATAGTGGCACCTGAACGCGAGAAACCCGGCCACAGAGCCAGACACTGGAAGCAACCAATCACAAACGCCTGACGGTAAGTAATATCATCAATGCCTTCTGCTTTTGGCTTCTTCGGCTTCAGGAACTCGGCCGCCAGCAGCAGCACACCCCCGACCACCAGCGCATACATCACGTTGATAGGGTTAAACAGCGATTTGATTTGATCGTGTAACAGCAGGCCAATCACTACCGCGGGTGCCATTCCCAGCAAAATATGAATCAGCGTCAGATGGCCGGTTCCGGTCCCTTCATGTTTGACTTCGCCAAAGTGAATGCCAATCAGTCCAAACAGGCGACGCCAGAACATTACCACCACCGCCAGAATCGAACCCAGCTGGATAACCACTTCAAAGGTCTCAGCTTTCTGACCTTCGAACCCCAGCAGATGGCCGACAATAATCATATGACCGGTGGATGAGACGGGGAGAAACTCGGTAAGCCCCTCAACAATGCCCAGGATAACTGCCACCCAAAGCTGATGAATATCTGCCATCAATCGTCCTCTACCCTAAATATTTAAACCACGAAAAAGGCGGCCGCTGTAACAGATGACCGCCAGAAAAAGATGCCTGATACGTTTTCGACAGGCTTATGACATACGATAATGTGGTTTGGTTTCATTGTGATGGCAATCACAATGGTTTTATTTCGGATTAGTCCCGCGCTCAATAATGACGCCAACCTGCGCCGCCTGCGCGACCGCGCCCGGTTTGCTGACTTTAATCCGTACCCACGGCGAAGCGAAGCGCGCTAACAGCAGCGAGGCGACCTCTTCTGCCACCCGCTCAACCAATGCGAATTTACCTTCAGCGACGTGAGAAATGATCGCTTCAGACACATCGGCATAGCTCAGGCAGTCATTTACATCATCGCTGGCCGCGGCTTTGCGGTTGTCCCAAGCCATTTCGACATCGAACACTAATTTCTGTTGAATGGTCTGTTCCCAGTCATATACACCAATGGTAGTGATGACCGTTAGCTGTTCAATAAATACAATATCCATGATGTCTGTCTCTGTTTTTGCGTTAGCCGGATACCACTTCTGGCGGTTTATGCGTATTATCCACTGATGATGAGAAGAAAACGACCCTTACGGTACGGGACGGTGTTATGAGTGCTATCGCGCTTGGTATGATTATTTTCGCGTATCTGTGCGGCTCCATTTCCAGCGCGATTTTGGTTTGCCGTCTGGCAGGATTACCTGACCCTCGTCACAGTGGTTCCGGCAATCCTGGCGCCACAAACGTGTTACGCATCGGCGGTAAAGGTGCGGCGGCGGCGGTGCTGATATTTGACGTGCTGAAAGGCATGCTGCCGGTTTGGCTGGCTTATTTTCTTGGCGTCTCGCCGGTGTACCTCGGCCTGACGGCGATTGCTGCCTGCCTCGGCCATATCTATCCGGTGTTCTTCCATTTTAAAGGTGGTAAGGGTGTGGCGACCGCCTTTGGTGCCATCGCGCCAATCGGCTTTGATCTTACCGGCCTGATGGCCGGCACCTGGTTACTGACGGTGTTGCTCAGCGGCTACTCTTCGCTGGGAGCAATCGTCAGCGCGCTGATTGCACCCTTCTACGTCTGGTGGTTTAAACCGCAGTTCACGTTTCCGGTGGCAATGCTCTCCTGCCTGATTTTGTTACGTCATCACGACAACATTCAGCGCCTGTGGCGCGGGCAGGAAACCAGAATCTGGAAGAAAAAGAATAAAGACAAAAAATCCGCTTAACGCGGATTTTTTTTGACATCAGATGGCCGGTAGTTCAGCCAGCGGCCAGCGCGGGCGCACCGTTACGCTCAGCTCACCGTGCGTTCCGCCTTTCAGACGCACCATGCCGGCATAAGCAATCATCGCGCCGTTATCGGTACAGAACTCCGGGCGTGCATAAAATACTTCACCACCACGCGCCTGCATCATTTCTGCCAGTTTACTGCGCAGGGTGCGGTTGGCGCTGACGCCACCGGCAATCACCAGACGCTTAAATCCGGTGCTTTCCAGTGCGCGCTTGCACTTAATGGCCAGCGTATCGACCACCGCATCCTCGAAGGCACGCGCGATGTCCGCATGAGTCTGCGCATCGTTACTGTTTTCACGAATGGTATTGGCAGCAAAAGTTTTCAGCCCGGAAAAGCTGAAATCCATCCCCGGACGATCGGTCATTGGGCGCGGGAAAGTAAAACGCCCCGCTTCTCCCTGCTGTGCCATTTTCGACAACATTGGCCCGCCAGGATAATCCAGCCCCAGTAACTTGGCCGTTTTATCAAAAGCTTCGCCAGCGGCATCGTCGATCGATTCGCCGAGCAAGGTATATTCACCAATGCCGGTAACACTAATCAGCTGGGTGTGACCACCCGACACCAGCAGTGCCACAAACGGAAAGTCCGGTGGATTGTCTTCCAGCATCGGTGCCAGCAGGTGGCCTTCCATATGGTGTACCGGCACCGCAGGCACGCCCCAGGCAAACGCCAGTGAACGGCCAATGGTGGCGCCGACCAGCAGCGCACCGACCAGGCCTGGGCCCGCGGTGTAAGCCACGCCGTCAATATCCTGCGCCGTCAGCCCGGCTTCTTTTAACGCCGCCTGAATCAGCGGCACGGTTTTACGCACGTGATCGCGTGACGCCAGCTCAGGCACCACGCCGCCGTAATCCGCATGCAGTTTCACCTGACTGTACAGCTGGTTAGCCAGCAAACCGGTGGCATCATCATAAATCGCGATGCCGGTTTCATCGCAGGATGTTTCAATTCCCAGTACACGCATTAATTTTTTACCTCTTTCTCGCGGCGCGCAGTTTATCACAACCGCCGATTGCGCAGCGGCTATTTTGACGGCTAAGCGGTTACTCCATGAACAATAAGCAGAAAATTTTCCAACGTGGACAAGTTGATTGTTGTATAATCAGCCCCCTGAAAAAAACCGGCAGCCGCACAGGCGCTTCTGTTGGTTTCATTAGCTCATGGTGCTTTACAACGCAGCGTATGTTGGAGTAAAATTCCGCACCATTTTGAAATGAGCTGGCACTGACGCCAGCCGCAAAACCGAATTTATCGAGGTGAGAGTTACATGCCGGTAATTAAAGTACGTGAAAACGAGCCTTTCGACGTAGCACTGCGTCGCTTCAAGCGTTCTTGTGAGAAAGCAGGCGTTCTGGCTGAAGTCCGTCGTCGTGAGTTTTATGAAAAACCAACGACCGAACGTAAGCGCGCTAAAGCTTCTGCAGTAAAACGCCACGCGAAGAAACTGGCTCGCGAAAACGCACGCCGCACTCGTCTGTACTAATTTCTTCTGGAGGTCCGCCTCCATCGCGTATTACACGCAGACAGAGTCATTATAAGAGGCCGTGCTTTCCGAAAGGAATGCGCGGCTTGTTCTCGTTTATGAGCTGAACCATTTTTATAGGCAGAACAATCGGGGCTTATGGCTGGACGAATCCCACGCGTATTTATCAATGACCTGTTAGCTCGCACAGACATCGTGGATCTGATCGATGCACGTGTGAAGCTGAAAAAGCAGGGTAAGAACTATCATGCGTGCTGTCCTTTTCATAACGAGAAAACCCCTTCGTTTACCGTGAATGGTGAAAAGCAGTTCTATCACTGCTTCGGCTGTGGTGCCCACGGCAACGCAATTGACTTTTTGATGAACTATGATCGCCTGGAGTTTGTCGAAAGCATTGAAGAGCTGGCCACGCTGTACGGACTTGAAGTGCCGTATGAGGCGGGGAGTGGGCCGAGTCAGCTGGAACGTCATCAGCGTCAAAGCCTGTATCAGTTAATGGAAGGCTTGAGCAGCTTTTATCAACAAGCATTACCACAAGGCCCTGCCGCGCCTGCGCGCGACTATCTGGCAAAACGTGGGCTGAGCGACGAAGTAATCAAACACTTCGCGATTGGTTTTGCGCCGCCAGGCTGGGACAACGTATTAAAACGCTTTGGTCGCGACGAGGAAAATCGTCAGTCGCTGATTGATGCCGGAATGCTGGTGACCAACGACAAAGGTCGCAGCTATGACCGCTTCCGTGAACGCGTGATGTTTCCTATTCACGATAAGCGCGGGCGAGTTATTGGTTTTGGTGGCCGCGTATTAGGCGATGGTATGCCAAAATACCTGAACTCACCGGAAACCGATATTTTTCATAAGGGCCGCCAGCTGTATGGCCTGTATGAAGCTCAGAAGAACCATCCAGAGCCTGCACGTTTGCTGGTTGTGGAGGGTTATATGGATGTGGTGGCGCTGGCGCAGTTTGGCATTGATTATGCCGTCGCCTCGCTTGGCACCTCAACAACCGCCGACCATATTCAACTTCTTTTCCGCTCGACGGAAAACGTAATCTGTTGTTATGACGGCGATCGTGCCGGTCGTGAAGCCGCATGGCGTGCATTAGAAACAGCATTGCCTTACATGACCGACGGTCGTCAGCTACGCTTTATGTTCCTGCCGGACGGGGAAGACCCGGATACGCTGGTGCGTAAAGAAGGCAAAGAGGCGTTTGAAGCACGGATGGAGCAGGCAATGCCGCTCTCCAGCTTCTTATTTGACTCGCTGATGCCGCAGGTGGATCTGTCCTCACGTGACGGACGTGCGCGGCTCAGTACTCTGGCACTGCCGCTGATTAGCCAGATACCCGGTGAAACGCTGCGTATCTATCTGCGTCAGGAGCTGGGAAAGTACTTAGGTATTCTCGATGACAGCCAGTTGGAAAAGCTGTTACCGAAGAAAGCGGAAAATGCCACGCCAACGCTGGCACCTCAGCTAAAACGCACAACCATGCGTATACTGATTGGATTGCTGGTGCAGAATCCACAACTGTCCGCGATGGTGCCGTCTCTGCAAGGTCTGGGGCAGTCAAAAATGGCAGGATTGCCGCTGTTTGTAGAGTTAGTGAATACTTGCACAGCTCATCCTGGCCTGACCACCGGACAGCTACTAGAATTATATCGTGGAACAAATTTTAGCCAGCACCTTGAAACGCTGGCAACATGGAACCACATGGTAGTAGATGACGAAGTAGAAACTATGTTTAAGGATTCACTGGCCAGCATGTACGACTCAGCGCTGGAGCAGCGTCAGGAAGAATTGATTGCGCGCGATCGGACCCAGGGTCTGAATGCCGAAGAACGCCGCGAACTGTGGTCACTTAATCAGGCGCTGGCGCGTAAGTAACAGATTTTGCATTCGGCCTCGGCCGGACGCAACGAACATTGAATTTGGGCAAGCAAGACAGCCCGACGCAAGACTCAGCGGCTTAAGTGCCGAATATCGTTCGGGCCGGACCCGACAGCCGCCACGAGGGCAGCGGCAATAATCTAAAAGCCTTCAACTGTTATTGTTGGCTGCATGGCCGACCGACACCAATCTAATTAACAGAAGTGTGGATACCGTCTTATGGAGCAAAACCCGCAGTCACAGCTTAAGCTACTTGTCACCCGTGGTAAGGAGCAGGGCTATCTGACCTATGCCGAGGTCAATGACCATCTGCCGGAAGATATCGTCGACTCCGATCAGATCGAAGACATCATTCAGATGATCAACGACATGGGCATTCAGGTTGTAGAAGAAGCGCCTGATGCCGACGATCTGATGCTGAACGAAAACAGTTCCGATACCGACGAAGACGCTGCTGAAGCCGCTGCTCAGGTGTTATCCAGCGTAGAATCTGAAATTGGGCGCACCACCGACCCGGTTCGCATGTACATGCGTGAAATGGGTACCGTAGAGCTGCTGACGCGTGAAGGCGAAATCGACATCGCCAAGCGTATCGAAGACGGTATCAACCAGGTGCAGTGCTCTGTTGCTGAATATCCGGAAGCGATTACCTACCTGCTTGAGCAGTACGACCGTGTTGAAGCGGGCGAAGCTCGCCTGTCTGACCTGATCACTGGTTTTGTCGATCCTAACGCCGAAGAAGATATTGCACCAACGGCAACGCACGTCGGCTCTGAACTCTCTGAGGAAGAGCGTGATAATGACGACGAAGAAGAAGACGATGACGATGACAGTTCCGACGACGACAACAGCATCGACCCGGAACTGGCGCGCGAGAAATTTACTGAGCTGCGTACCCAGTACGAAGTTACGCGTACCGTAATCAAGGCTAACGGCCGCAGCCATGCGAAAGCCGCGGCTGAGATTCAGAACCTGTCTGACGTGTTCAAACAGTTCCGCCTGGTACCGAAGCAGTTTGATTTCCTCGTCAACAGCATGCGTACCATGATGGACCGCGTTCGTACTCAGGAACGCCTGATCATGAAGCTGTGTGTTGAACTGTGCAAAATGCCGAAAAAGAACTTTATTACCCTGTTCACCGGCAACGAAACCAGCGAGACCTGGTTCAAAGCAGCACTGGCAATGAACAAGCCGTGGTCTGAAAAGCTGAATGACGTCTCTGATGACGTACAGCGTAGCTTACAGAAACTGGCACAGATCGAAGAAGAAACCGGCCTGACCATCGAGCAGGTAAAAGATATCAACCGTCGCATGTCAATCGGCGAGGCGAAAGCGCGTCGTGCGAAGAAAGAGATGGTGGAAGCAAACTTACGTCTGGTTATTTCGATTGCCAAGAAATACACCAACCGTGGTCTGCAGTTCCTTGACCTGATTCAGGAAGGTAACATCGGCCTGATGAAGGCGGTAGATAAGTTTGAATATCGTCGTGGTTATAAGTTCTCGACTTATGCCACCTGGTGGATTCGTCAGGCTATCACCCGTTCTATCGCCGACCAGGCGCGTACCATCCGTATTCCGGTGCATATGATTGAGACCATTAACAAACTCAACCGTATTTCGCGCCAGATGCTGCAAGAGATGGGCCGCGAGCCGTCGCCGGAAGAGCTGGCTGAGCGCATGCTGATGCCAGAAGATAAAATCCGCAAAGTGCTGAAAATCGCTAAAGAGCCGATCTCCATGGAGACGCCGATTGGTGATGATGAAGATTCACATCTGGGCGATTTTATCGAAGACACCACGCTGGAGCTGCCGCTGGACTCTGCCACGTCAGAAAGCCTGCGTTCTGCGACGCATGATGTTCTGGCTGGTCTGACCGCGCGTGAAGCGAAAGTACTGCGTATGCGTTTCGGTATCGATATGAACACCGACCACACGCTGGAAGAAGTCGGCAAGCAGTTTGACGTAACGCGTGAGCGTATTCGTCAGATCGAAGCGAAGGCGCTGCGTAAGCTGCGTCACCCAAGCCGCTCTGAAGTACTGCGCAGCTTCCTCGACGATTAATTTCGCCGGGCTTGCAGTGAAAAAACCCCGGTCTGCCGGGGTTTTTTATTGCCTGAAGAATTACAGCCCGCGCAACGCCAGCGCGCTGTCCAGCTCTTGATAACTGGCAACCATCTGCTCCTGCGAAGCGCGATTCAGCCCGCTGGGATTTGGCAACACCCAGACTTCGCTATCACCAATGGTAATCGCCTGCCTGCCCCACTCCACTTTGCTCTGACGAAAAGCGCGCTTAAACGCCTCTTTACCTAATACCGCCAGCGCCCTCGGCTGATAATGTTGAATCTTCTCAATCAGCGCTTTACCGCCATCACGCAATTCCAGCGCCGACAGCTCATTAGCCTGCACGGTTGGGCGCTCCACCAGCATAGTGATACCACAGCCGGTCTCCAGCAGCCGCTGCTCCTGTTCTGGTTTCAGCAACTGCGCGGTAAATCCCGCTTGCCAGATAGTCTTCCAGAAACGATTACCGGGATGGGCAAAGTGAAAGCCGGTGTGCGCCGACGACTTACCCGGATTGATCCCACAGAACACCACGCGCAGGCCCGGTGCGAGAATATCGGTAATCGGCTGTTCAGTATTATCGCTCATAATTTTCCTGTGAAAGTGACAGCACATGCAGGCGCACGCTGGCCTCAACCGCCTTGCCGCTAAAACTCTGCTGAAGGCCCCGGCTACCCGCTTATCGCGCAAGGAGAAATGGGCACCGAAGTCACTGTGGATATTAATTATTATGGACGCCATATTCAAACCGCTGCTCACCTGATACAACGCGGCGACGACTCATTCTGGATGCATTGGTAGCGGGCCATCATTAATTCCTTGAGATTCAGATGGTTTGCGCTGCATGAGGTTTGCTTAAAAAAAGGGCAACCGGACGCTTATCGCTGGATTGCGCACCAGAGTTACATTATAATCCTGCCCCGCAGGCCCCTTAGCTCAGTGGTTAGAGCAGGCGACTCATAATCGCTTGGTCGCTGGTTCAAGTCCAGCAGGGGCCACCAAATTTTAGCTTTGAAATCATATAATTAAGCCACTCTTTCGAGTGGCTTTTTTATTGCCTCATTTCTGAGTGGCGATGTAATGGCGGTAGATTTTTTATCGCCACTTTCATCAGCACATAAAAAAACCCGCACGCGGCGGGCATTTGGCAGATATGGTTCAAAGACACAGTGGGCGCTGACCCGTTACAGCAGGGTGAGGAGGTGCCGGCTTTATGGCTCCCGGCGTGACAATAAAACGTTCAACCGTCTCCATTGTCATAAACGTGCAACTGCAGTTGATGTTCTGGCACTGGTGGTAACGCTCTTTGGTGTTTTCAGTTAAATAGCGGCTGGTTCGCGCATGTGCGGCATGATGACACTTCGGACAATGAAACATAACCCACCTTTTACCCTCAAATTGTGAATCAATAATAATCACAAATTCACTTTATGTGAATTTATTTATTCACTTTCCGATTCATCGCTGTAATCCACATCAGCAAGCTTAACCTCAAGCTCTAAGCCGGTGGTGTAGCCGTTATTGTTAAGATTATGAGTTACCTTGCTGATTAACCATAACTGATCGTCTATGACGCGCTTAAAGCCCGACACCCGCATCGGCGTTTCAGGAAATAAATCTGCACGCCCTAATGCCAGCGTAATAGAGAACTCAGCTGCGCCGCGCTGCAGCATGTCCCACTTGGCCTGAGCAGCACGCATCGCCTGTTCTTTTGAGGCATAGACCGTGGTCAGCGCCAGCACGTTATCCGCTTCACCGGCCATATATTCGTCCTCGCGTGCCTCCTGCTCTTTTTTAAGCGCTGTCTCTTTGCTGTCCGGCGTTGCTTTGGGATGCTGCAGCGCGCGCAGCTGCCCTTCTTTTGGTTTGCGCTTCAGCGTCACTTTCTGCTTTTGCGGCTTCGGGTCTTCAGTGTGCAACCATTTAGCCGTTACGCCGGTATAAGCGCTACGGTCAGCGATGGCAAACTGATGACGGTCACCGTCGCTGCGGGTCAACGTCATTTGTGGGATCGCCGCACCACTGGCCGTTGTTGCACTACCCGCCCTGAGAAACAGTAGCTTTCCCGCCTTTACCGACACCGCCGCACCATTGCGGTTAGCCAGCCGGGTCAGGAACACCGCGTCTGACTCCTGCGACTGGTCAATATGCGGCACCGGAATTTTTTTCAGTGAATCCGCGACGCTGGCCGTCAGCTTATTGCGCTTTGCGATGGTACTGACCAGATCGCCGAGGGTGGTGTCGTGCCATGATTCCTCACGCCGTGCATTAAGCGATCCACGAAAGTCTGCGCTGCGCGCGCGTAGGGTCAGCGTATCCGGCGCGCCACGGTGCTCAATTTCATCGACCGTAAAGTCACCCTTATTCAGCAGCGCCGAACCCTGCCAGCCAAGCCACAACGTCAGCACTGCCCCGCGCTGGGGTAGCTCGACTTTACCGTCGGTGTCGTCGAGCTCAATGTTGAGCTGGTCAGCCTCAAAGCCCCGGTTGTCGGTCATGGTCAGAGAAATCAGCCGGTCATAAAAATTGCGGGTAATGTCCTGACTGTTAAGCGTCAGCATAAATGCCGGTGCGAGGCTGGCACCGGCATCAATGGTAAGTCCCGTAATCATGCGGTCAGCCCTCCAGCCGAGCCCTGTAGATTACCGACCCAACTGGCGGCAGAGTCGATAAGCTCACCGGCCTGCTTATTCAGGTCGCCAAACATCGCCGTCAGCGATTCATCGACCCGTTTCAGAGAGAGTGTGAAATCAATCTTTCTGGCCGCGCCGTCGCTGAAAAACTCGGTATGCGTGGTCGATACCTTATCGACGATATACATTCCGAGAATATTGCCGGTACCCTCAATCAACGGCCACGCCCTGCCCTCGTTGGCCATCAGCTCAACAGCCAGCAAGGAGATACGCCCGCCGGTAATGGCGGGATAAAGCGTTCCGGCAAGCTGGCGTGAGGTTTCCCCTTCCCCGAGAAACTGATACGCAGGCGGTTTACCGATCCGGTCATTAGACGCCCAGCGATAATCCTTCGAGTGCTGCATCGACTGATAAGGCAGGGTGCGGCGTTCAAACACAAACATTCCAAGTGCAAGCATCATTATTTTATCCTCCCTCAGTCATGACTCATGTTGGCACGCGCACGCGCACGCTTCTCGCGATCAATCTGCTCGACGGTGTCACGAAGCTGGCGGTCAAGCTGATGCCCCGGTGCAATGCCGCCCGAAAGCGTGATGTTGTATTCGCTTTTGCTCTGGTCGACGTAAGAGCGCCCTGCCGGTGCGGTAACTGGCTGGTAAGCCTGATAGCCACCATAGCTGCTGGTCGCCGGAATATAAGAGTTACCCTGCGTGGCGGCGTTGGTTTTGGCGGCGGTCTGGTCGAGAATGTCCGACTCTTTGCTGATAATGCCGAGCTTTTCCAGAAGCCAGTCGACGCCGCTGCGCAGCTTGTTAAATACGTCAAGCGGTGCTGTCAGTGCTGAGGCCAGCGCCTGACCGAATATGACGCCGGCGTTTTTACAACTGTCGAGCGTTTCCTGCGTCGACTTTACCGGCGCAATCAGGTCTTTAAAGCACTGCCAGACGCCACCCAATTTCTCACCAAGCTCGTCAAAGACCGGAGCCAGCGGAGCGAACATCTCCCCGACCGGCGCAAAGGCGCTTATGACCCCCTCAATCACCCCTGAGAAAAAGGCGCTGATGGGCTCCCAGTATTTACGGATGAGCAACGCGCCAGCCACAATCACCACGCCTACGGCCACAATCGGCCAGGTAATCGCGCCGAGCGCGGTAACAATAGCGCTACCTACCACGGTAAACGCGGTGCCAAGAAAGCCAGCAGCAGTAATGATGGCATTTATCCCACCAATGATCGGCCACGCAATCAGACCAATACCGCCAATCACACCGATGAAAGCCAGCGCCCCGGTAACTACTGTAAAAAGGGTTTTCGTCAGCTCTGGATTGGCTTTTGTCCATGTTCGTAAAGTATCCACCCAGCCTGTGGCTGATGTGGTTAACTTACGCAGTGCTGAGTCTTCTTTTTCAAATACCTCAATTTGCAAATTTTCCGAGGCTGACTGCAGTTTTTTCAAATCACCGTCGAGGTTATTCGTCTGGATTTTTGCGATCCGTGCGGTAGTACCTTTAGAGTCACCAATCTGATTGCGCTTCTCCGCCAGCTGGCCATTACCCGCAGCAGCAACCAGCTTCACTGCGCCTGCCGTCGCCTCTTCACCGAAAATAACTTTCAGATATTCAGCCTGCTGCGCGCTACCGAGCTGGTTTTTATCAAATGAGCGGTGGATATCACTGAGGATTTTCTCAACCGGCAGCATATTTCCGTTATTATCTTGCGTGGTGACTGACAGCTCTTTAAGGGCGTCAGAAGCCTGCCCCTGTGGAGCCTGTAGCCTGCTGAAAATGGCGCTGGCACTGGTTCCCGCCATCGAGCCCTTGATATCGTTATCAGCCAGTATGCCGATCACGGCGGCAGTATCTTCAATGCTGGCACCTGCGGCCTCTGCTGTGGGCGCGACGGACTTCATCGCCTCCGCAAACTCGATCAGACCGGTTTTGGACGACGTAAAACCTTCAGTCATCACATCCGTTACGCGTTCAATTTCCGTCGTGGACAGATTAAACGCAGACTGGATACTGGTGATAATATCGGCGGCTTCGGCAGTATCAACCTCCGCAGCCAGGCTGAGATTAATGGTCGATCCCGTGGCAACCAGTACGGCATCAGCGTCGTATCCGGAACGCGCCAGCGTCGTCTGAGTACGCGCCACATTACCTGGTGAAACCCCGGTCTTCGCGCCGATATCCCGCGCCTGTTGCCTGATAGCCGCAAGTTTTTCATCGCTGTTACTCAGATCGAGAATCGCCTGCGTGCCGGACATCTGTTTATCAAAGTCGATACCGGGAGCAATAAACTGCGATGAGGCATTCAAGCCTTTCATCGCGACGCCAACACCGGCCATACCGGCATTCCGCACGCCAGAAGCCAGCTTTTGGCCGGTTTCGTAACGGGCTTTGACCTGGCTCAGCCTCGCCTGTTGTGCTCTGACACGCGCCAGCGCCTCACGCTGTCGGTTAAGCTGCGCCGTCGTCTCGTTGATGGAGGCTTTCAGCCGACGCTGATCGGCAGACAGGCTGCGGGTATTAATACCGGCCTGCATCAGGCCGGTACGCTGGCGCTGAACCGAGATTCTCAGTTCGTTGTATCGGGTCTGCAGCTCAGAGGCTGCATGCTTTGCCGCTTCGAGTGCCTGCGCCTGTGCGCGGGTAGGATTGGTGGCGTTTTTAAACCGCACGGCCAGCTCACCCGCTTCGCGCTTCGCCCTGTCGAGCGCCTGACCGGTCACGGCCAACTGCGCACTTGCCTCACGGAAGCCGTTGATTTTCGACGCCTGATCATTCAGGTCGCGCAGCCCCTTTTGTGTGTCGCGAATGTCACCCGACAGGGTTTTACTCGCGGCCTGGATGGACTTCAGCGGTCGGGTCGCCTGGTCGACCGCTTTTAGCAAAATCTCAAGCCTCAGGTTATTACTCATTCTGATTTCCGCTACGCTGCAGCGCCTTATCGCGCCATGTGATGAGCTCGGTCAGGCTCAGAGAATAGAGCTCCGATGGCGGCCAGTGAAAAATAACTGCGATATCCGCCATCAGGTCATCAGTCGACAGGTCGGACGGGAAATTTACTCCACCGAAGCTGGTGACAAAAAACCAATCACCTTAGCGGCCAGCGACAGCATATCGGGCAGTTTCATTGCGGTAAGCTCCTGCGCGGTCAGCGCGGGGCTGGTCATACGCGGCAGCACCTTAATCAGCGCATCGACTTCCGACTGCGCCACTGCCGCCAGGCTGACACCGCGCAGGGTACCCGCGTTCGGCTCAATCAGGGTGACTTGATCAATCGTCTGGCCGGCGCGCTTAATCGGCGTATCCAGCGTCACGACGTGAGGATTTACGGTTGCGATTTCATTGCCAGCCTCGTCAGTGAATTCAGGGGCCTGGCGCTTTGCTGTAGTCATGAAGTTTATCTCTGCTCTGAATGGGAGTTAATAACCGGCCAGCAGTGCTGACCGGTAAGGGGATTACAGACCGATTGCGCGGCGATGCTGTTCCAGACGATCGACGCCGTTCACCTTCTCAACCATGTTAACGGTATCGATTTCGATGATGTCGCTACCATCAATCGAGAGACGGTAATAGCTGCAAACGGTCGACAGTTTGGTCGAGCTGTTTTCACCCTGCTTATTCTCGCCGCCGTCGATTTCTTTATGACGGCCACGCATGACCACCTCGACCGCGACGATATCGCCGGTGTCGTCGCGCTGATAGGAACCAGCGAAACGCAGCGGCACGGCATCTGCACCCGGCGCGGCGTACTGCGCCCACAGCGCCACATCGGGCAGGCCACCAACAGACCACTCGACGGTTAACGCATCATCGTCGAGGCCGAGGTCAATCGCCGCCGCGCCATTCATGCCGCCGCCGCGATAGTTTTCGAGCTTGCGCGTCAGCTTCGGCAGCGTCACGGATTCAACAACGCCCATATAGCTGAGGCCGTCATTGAACATATTCAGATATTTAAGTTTGCGGGGTAGTGCCATGTTATTTCAGGCTCCTTAGCTATTGACCGATTCGGCCAGATTCACCAGATACTTATCGGTGATACGCTGGCGCAGGGTCAGGCTTTCCAGTGGGGGAACCGGCGTATAGTCGTAGTCGATATACAGTTTCCCGGCCTTGAGAGTTTCCTTATCGTTCGATTCCTCATCGAACCAGCATTCACCGTCCAGGATGTAGCCGTTAGATTTCAGCTCACGGAACTTGGCGTTAATGCCGTCAACAATGTCACGGATAAGCGAGGCGGTGATGGGCTTATCGACCGCCCACATGTGCGCCTCGGCCATCGTGTCGGCCAGCACCTGCGCGGTGCGGGTGTAATTCTCAAACAGGAAAAGCGGATCATCTGAGCAGGTGCGGTTACCCCAGAAACGGAAACCATCTTTGCGCACCAGTGTCGTAACTCCGGCCTCGTTGAGCAGGTCGGCATCGGTGCCGGATGCCTGCAAATCCCAGAATACTGAAGCGCTGATGCCGGTAACGCCCTGCACGCCAACGTTAGACAGGGTTTTGTGCCAGCCGACAGTCTGGTCAATGTAAGCCCGCAGGCCGAGCGCGCGTGCAGTGGCATAGGCCGTCGTGGAAGCGTTCCCGGTGGTGTCCCATGTCAGAAAATCAGGCCAGATGACCATCAGCTCGCGCTGGCTGAAGTTTTCGCGATAGGCCATTGCTTCGGTAATGGTCTTGCAATTCCATGCGCTGACATAACCAAATGCGCGCAGACTGATACAGACCGACGCCAGCGCGGTCGCGACCTCCTGCGAATCGAGACCCGGCACGCCGAGAATGCGCGGCTTAACGCCGGTAACCGCTTCGGCAGTCAACAGCGCCTTGATTCCGGTGTATTTACCGTTTTCATCGGTGCCGCCGATGATGTTGGAAATGGTCTGCGCTTCGGCATCTTCTCCGGTACCTTCGGCAACGCGCACAACGACGGTGACGGGTTTTGACTGGTCGGCAATAGCCTGCAGGGATGCGGCCAGCGTGCCTTTTTTACCGGCTTTCGCAATGGCGCTCTGCACATTGGTAATCAGTACCGGCTGGTTGAGGGGAAATGTCGCGGCATCTGCATCGCTGGCCGTACAGACCATGCCGATGATTGCAGTCGAGACAGTGGATATGACGCGGGTGCCGTCGTTAATTTCAAGCACCTGTACGCCGTGGTGAAAATCACTCATCCGGTTAACTCCGTGGTTAGTAGGCGAGTGTTATTATCCTGGCTGGTCAGGGAAGGAGCTATTTGTCACCGGTGGATGACGGCTGGCACATAAATAAACTAAAAAAAAGGCGGGCATCAGCCCGCCTGTTCTAATTTTCAGTATAGTCATTCGATTCGCCCGGAATCTCCGTCCAGCAGGGCAAATTATCGGCACCGACGATGCGGGTCATCCCTTCCGGCGGATCACCGGTATAAAGCGCAAATATTTCCTCAGAAACATCAAACGCATCATCAGGCATTGAGCCTACAGCCTCATAACGCTCGAAAAAATGCGCCAGATAGAAAGTATTTAGTGAAGGGCTATATTTATTAAGCATTCTGATTTAGCTCCCGATTGCAATATAACGGAAAAAACACGATGACGATTCGGTACGCAAAGCAACCGCGCCGGTGGAAGTGTTGAAGTTCAACTTCTGAACAGCGATTTTAAAGCTTGATGTATTTACCGGCGATACACCGGCGATAGCCAGTGCCGTAAGGGCAGTTGAATCATCATGTATCGCCAGAACCTGGGATAGCCGGGAAGGGAATGCAAACGGTAAATTAAAAGTCGTAATGGCATTATTTTTTGACGTATTTACTGTGCCATACTGGACAATTGTACCATCCGGTAAAGAAAAGTACCCACTAGCACCCTTTGAGGATGCAAAAAACGACATATCAGGAATCTGACTTGCCCCGTTACCGACTTCACGCTTAGAGGCTGATTTCAGCCGCAAATTCTCTGAGGCTATCTCAGCAAGACCGGCATCAGCCATTTCTTTCAGCGCATTAGCAATCAGCGGATACTGCTTATGCGGGTTTGCAGCTTCAACATGCTTTTCCATCACACCATCAGCATAGGCTTTCACCTCAATAACCTTATCATCGACATACTGACGCGTTGCCAGTACGACCGACGGGTCAATTTTCAGTGTGACTGCCGACGTGCTCGACACAATCAAAATCATGCGGATGGTCTGCGTACGGCCGCTGCCCTCCTGTAGCTGCGGCTTGTAGGTCTCCGGGCAGTTTGCCACGGCAATCAGAATGCCGTCGTCGTCATACAGGCCAATCTCGCGGATCCAGAACCCGCCCTCATTCTCGGGAATAATCTGCTCGGCGATAATCTGGCTGGTATTTGCCGGGTCAACGGCCAGCAGATTAAGCGGCGCAATGCGTTTCTGATTAATAAGTTTGGTCTGCGCCGGGTCTGGCGTCGGTAACGCGCCGTTGGCATCACCGACGGCCATCTGCGTCAGGTTAAGCTGGGTGCCAAGCGCAGCCGCATTCGCCAGCCGCGCCGCGCCCTGATTGGTCAGAATGGCAAAATATTTCGCTGTCATGCGTTCACTCTCAGGTTATCAATTAAATGGATGGCCGAGGCCGGGTAATAGTCACCGCCAATGACAATTTGCTCAGGGGTATAGGGATAAACCGCCAGCGCGTCGCCGTGGTAGCATCCCGCGCCGACAAACAGCTCACCCGATGAACTCAGGTTGATAGCAAGCCCGGTAAGATGACGACTTGCCGGTTTAGCATCTTCAATCAGGCGCTCCAGCTCCTGATACATTTCGTCAGTGATGCCACTGTCGAGCACGCCGACCACCAGTCGGAATGTGCCCGGTTCCTCGTCGAGCTGCCACCACTCGCGCACCTCAATCAGAAAGCCCAGCGGCTCTATCACCCGACGCAATGCACTGATGGTGCCTTTGTGCTGATGGACGAAAAACGAGGAGGCAATAACGCTGCGTTTGGTCGCCTCCGGCCATTTCTCATCCCATCGGTCCACCGACAGTGCCCACGCCAGATACGGCAGCAGGTTTACCGGGCAGCTGCGCCAGTTCCATAACGTGCGCAACGGTACCGGCACGCGTTCAATCTGCGCCAGCGCGGCGGCGGCGGCGACCTCCAGCGGCGATGATCCAACCGGTAGCAGTCGGTCACTCATCCGAGCCCCCAACCGTTATCTGATAATCGATGCAGCTCGACGCCTGCGACTTGCTCAGCACAATGTCGGCCTGCGGTGCGGCCAGCTCAACACGCTGTACCCCCTCAACATGCAGCGCCGCGTAAATGGCTGACAATCGGATATCACGTCCGAGCCGGTGCTGCGCGCTGATATAATTCTGCAGCTTCTGCTCTGCCGCCTGCCTGATGGGTTCGGATTCGGGACCGGGGTAAACGTAGATTGTCGCGTCAATCTGATACGGTACAACCTCGGCTGACTGGACGATCACGCGGTCACCTACCGGGCGCACGGTTTCGGCATTGAGTGCCGCCTCAACGATGCTTAACAGTTCAGCGCTGGCGGTGCCATCGCCCTCGCGGGATAACACAGAAATCGTCACGCAGGCGGGCGTCGGGCTTTCCACCGAGACGTCAGCGACCCGCCCATCGGCGCTGCGACCGTGATACTCATACGCCCCGACCGGACCCGCCACGCTTAATCCCTCAAACGCCTGCTGCGCACGCAGCCGCAAATCACCGTCGGACTCCATGACGGCAAGCGTTGGCGGAATGGTGGAGTTATCCTCCGGAGTGATGATCAGACGATCGGTATTGTTGTTGGCGGCCATAACGTCAAGGTCATTACCGGCGGCGTACGCCAGCGTTACCGCCTGCGCGGATTCATTCACGCGCTGGCGCCAGATCATTTCCCGATAAGCATTTTCCTGCAGCAGCTTAACAATCGGCTCAGACTCCAGCGCCAGCGTCCGCGCCATCGCCTCCTGCTGCTCTTCGGGATAAAGCGAAATCAGCGTCGCAATGCGTTCCGCAAGGATGGTTTCATAGCCCAGTTCCTCAACCACATCGGGAACGGGTAACTGACTCAGGTCAACAGTTGCCATAATGATTTAACTCAGTGAAACAGTGGTTGAAACGGACGCACCGGTATCGGTGCGCATCCCGGTGATATCGACATACATCTCGCCAGCGTCGCCGGCCTCAAAGCTAATGGCGCTAAGCCTGATGCGCGGCTCCCATTTCTGGATCGCCGAGTAGCAGGCAACCATAATCTGGAGTTTGAGCGCAGGGTTTTGCGGCATATCAGTCAGCGCCGACAGGAGCGAGCCATATTCACGACGCATCACCCGTGAGCCAACCGGCGTCAGCAGAATGTCGCGCATGCTCTGGCTGATGTGCCCGGTGTCGCTGATGCTGTGACCGCTATTGCGGTTCATACCCTGATAGCGTGCTGTCATATTGGTTCACCCGTTGTCCCGCCGCTGTCGCCGGGATGTTTATGGCTATGGAGCACCTTGCCATTGGATGACAATGACCCGCCGGTGTGCTCGATATTCCCGCTCATTTTGCCGCCCTTCTGCACCTCAAGCGTCGCCGTCGTCAGCTTGTTGGTGCAAATCACCTCCGGCGTATCCAGGGTGATTCGCTCTGCCGCTTTCACCAGCACTACCGGCACGGTGGCGGTGATCGACTCCGATGCCGTCACATCGGCGGTTTTGACGCCGCTGACCATCAGTGCGCCGGTCTCAGGCTCGTACTCCATCAACGCGCCGTCAGGGAAAACCATATGCCACGCATCCGCCGAGGCAGACGGGGCCGGGTTATCGTCGGAGAAAATCCCCGGCAGTACGAAAGCGGTATCAAGCTCACCGCCAATCGACAGCAGCAGCACTTGCTCACCGACCGAGGGAGCCCACCACGTCCGCGAACGACCGGCGCGGCTGGTCAGCCAGTTCAGCCAGGTAGTCTGGATCCCGCCGCTCTGCACACGGCAGACCCCCTGTACGGTGTCGACCTCAGTCACCACACCCGAGCGGATGAGGTTGCGGATAGCGCGCGCAAGCTCCTGTATTGTGGATAACGTATTCATAGTGTAAGGATGCCTCGGTTCTGGAGCCGCGCCAATCCGGGCGGCTCCGGTGATGGTTCACACAATAATGACTTGCTCAGATGGCTGATAATCACCTCATCAATCCGCTGCTTATCGTGCCGGCTCAATCCAGGTTACGCTGCACGTCCCGGACGTGAGGATTTGCCCGGTCTTTGGCTCTCATCTCACGGTTGATTTGCCGTAGCTGGCTATCAGAGCTGCCAGACGCTACCGCAGTATCGTAAACTCACTCATCCCACTGACTCACCAGCTCGCCGTTAACATACAGCGCAGTGGGACGACTCACCGGCTCAGGCGGTGGTGGCTCAGGGGCATAGCTGGCGTGCAGCACACCGTCGATCTCTTCTACGAGCGTGCGCTCGGTCAGTTTCAGACTGATGCTGATATCAAGCGAATCGTCGTTATTGATATCAGCCAGCCAGGTGAAGCCTTTCTCGCGTCCGTCATTGCTGGTCATCATGTCCGGCTGATGTTCGCGCAGCCACGCCTGCACCGGCACAAATATCGAATCAAGTTCGCCGGTGAAGCCGGTCACCACCACGTTAAGCACGTACACTTTTTCGAAGGAGAGCGAACTTGCAAGGCGGGAATCCGTATGTCCGCTGTCAGCGAAAAAACGCAGCATATCGGGGTTATTTTTGAATTGCGGTACGGCGCTAATCAGCGCGTTGCGCAGGCTTTTGTACTTCTGCATCGATTTCATCCTGACAGTGTTTGACGGTTTTGACCTGCAGCGCACAGGCAGTCAGCGCGCGCTCAAGACGGCGGATATCCGCACTCAGGTCACCATTGATTTTCGGGTCACTTTCCGGCATCGGACAAAGGCTCACCCTCGGGCATCCGCTGATTACAATCACCGGCGCTGACGCAGGCGGTGCGGGCGTGCAGCCGACGCACAGCATCAGGCAGAGGAGCGTGATACCAGCGGCGAAAAACGTCATTTTCATTAAGTAACCTCGTAATCATCTGCTCACGACGGCTGGCTTCCTCACTGGACTTTGCGAGCTGATCGCGCAGCGCCATCTGCGCGGATTCATTACGTCGGGCAAGCTTGCCGGCAACACTGAGCTGATTTTCCAGCATGCTAATCGTCGTCTTTTGCTGGCTGGCGACGCGGTTTGCCGTCTCAACAGCACGGGACAGATTGCCGTTCTCATTGCGCAGCCACAGGAGGCCGAGCGCGGCCAGTACTGACAGTACGGCGAACAGCCTCATTGCACCCCCTTCAGACAGTAAGCAAGCTCACGCTGGCGACGATTTTCGAGGCCTTTACTGCGTTCGCCGTTGACGTACACCCACCGGGTAAGCTGGTTGCATGCCTGGAACCACTGCTGATGCTTGAGATAGGAAACCAGCGTCGACCGACAGGCCGCGCCGGTACCGACGTTAAAGGAGAAGCTGACCAGCGCGTCATACACCGGCTGCGGCATCGTGACCGGTACGCAAGCTGCCAGACGGCGCTCGGTGTTCAGCACATCGGCAACCAGATTTGCCGCGGCTTCGCGCTCGGTGATATCGCGTTTCGGAACCACTCCGCCAGTGTGGCCGATGCCTGACGTCCATACGCCCGCACTGCACTGGTAGGGCCGCAACCGGCATCCTTCAAGGTCGGCAAGCAGCGCCAGCCCTTCAGGCGAGATATGCAGCAGACGAAAATCAGGCATCAGCGCAGCCAGCGCCAGCACTATGGCCACACTGCAACGCTTAACCATTGAACTCACGAGCATTGCCTTTGCCGACGCCGGTTTCGGTCAGACAGCGAAAGGTTTTGCGCCGGTACCAGAAATTTACCGCAGCCGTAAAAATGGCGCACAGGCTCCCCACATAAAGCGCAAGCCGTTCGGGAGTCTGCGCCCCGAAATACGCCAGCAGCACCGCCAGCCAGTAGGTGACAAAGGTGCTGAACCTTTCCATTGTCAGTCCCATAGATTCAGGGTCTCCGCTGTGGGTGATGTTTCAACGTCAGGCAGGTCAATTGCCGCGCCATGCGGCAGAATGACGCCCAACTCACACAGGCCAGGGTTAGCCTGCAGCACCGCCTCAACCACGCCCTCAGTGCGCCCGTAATAACGGGTGCAAAGCGCGTCGAGGATGTCGCCCTGCATCGCGTAAACTTTCATCAGCGTTGCCCCCTGAAACAACGCGGTTTGTCCTGCAGTCGCGAGACGAACCAGCGCATATCCCGCCACAGGTCATCGATGGTGGTTTCAACGCTGCGCGCTTTTTTGTCACCCTTACCGTTGGCCCCAACGCCGCGATAGTGTTCATACAGATTGGCGGTCGCCAACGCCGTCGCGGCGCTCAGATAGTGGAAAACGTGCTCGCTCTCGCCGTCGATTTCCTCAGCAGGCACGTCGGCCAGTTGCCTGAGCCCTGCGGCAATCTGGCGCGCCCGGTAGTCGTAAAGCTCTGCATTAATTTCCGCCATGCCGGTCTTGATGGCATTGCGCAGGCGAGCATCTGACACCGTCTGCCCAAGCCGCATCAGCTCGCGCACCCGCTTCGGATCCACATCAGGAAAAAAGAAGGTGTTTTTAATCACCGTGTCGCCCGCCTCCGGCGCGGGGATCACCGCGCCCGGTACATTGGGCTGATTAAGTATCACTGTCGTCATGACAACCTCATTAGGTTGGGTGGTGGACGCCGCTCGCCGTCAGGGTCTGCGTCTGCTTTGACCCGCGTGCTGCCCGATTTCAGGTCTGCGGTCTGCCAGCAGCTCATTACTGCCATCGCCTCTCTTTAGTGCGTTGCGGCTGGCTGTTTTCTTCAATCTTGCCGGCCAGCACCTCATGCATCGGTTGGTGTTACCGGTTACCGCCAGTTTCCAGACTCAGGACATCCTCAGCCACCCGTCACGACTGGATGACTCGTAGCACAACAGCACCTTAGCCAGTCACTGACGGCCATTAAGAAGCGTTGCTCAGAATCCATCACGACGAGGCATCATGACGATCTCTGCCGATACAGCTTTGTCGGGAAGTTAATAACCTGTTTATGCGCGAGTTTTTTAATACCAGACGTCGGTTTTCTATTCGGGAAGTTGCAGTGCAGCATGTTCGACGGGATGGAAGAATGGGAAGGTTTTGCCGGGTTTGGCTGGCGCCCGGAGTGGGTTAGCTAAGACCCGTCACACACCGGCGACAGCGCCAGATGCGTCGTGCTTGCGCCGCTGGGGGCCGGAGCAAGTTCCGCATGCTGGAGCGTCACCAGCGGGGAGGGTATGGACTTTACCGCCCAGGCAGAGGAGATCAGCAGCGGGCGCAATAACATCAAAGAGAGCGAAAGATAAAAAAGCTATTACGTATCCATGATTTTGCTTTATGTGTAATCACTATAAAAACAAACCCATGCTATTCAACATGGGATTTCAGTTTGCAAATTTTTCAGAAACTAACGCCAGCTCTCATCTTCCCAAACTTCCTGAAGAATATTATCCAACGACTCACGGTCTGAATCCTCATCAAACCCCACCAGCTCAACGCCGGTCATGGAGCCTTTTTTGACGGTGACACATGTAAATGGAAAAACAGACTGTATTCGCCTGGTCAATTCGCATTGAAAAGCGTCTATTACCGGCTGACCTATCTTATGATCTTTATCCAGCGTGATATTTACCCTAACTTCGCCCGCTCTTTTTAATCGTTCTTCGACAGGCGTTGCAGAGAAAACCACTGAAAAATCATTGTTTTTCATCAAGTTCCCTCTTGCTATCTCCGCTATCAAATTCAATGCAATTTCACGGTCTCTTTCCTGACAAGTACCTTCAGCCGTCAGACGCGCAATCATTTCGACCCGCTCAATCATAACGTGCTTGCTTAACTCTCTGTCCACACAACCTCCATCACGAGATACTGTATAAACATACAGTAACACTGGTATCAATTTGTGTGAAGAAAAATTCGTGTGAAATACGATGTATGTACATGATATCGATGGCTATAAGCTGCTTTCTTTTAAGAGTTAAACCTCTAAGACCGCAACAAGGCTGAGGTTTTCATCCCCTTTGTCGGATGTAATGGTGCTGCGAAAAATATTTCGCCGTGTTGCGAACCGGTGCACCATTTCCCGTTAAAGCAGCTTTTACCGCCCCTGATCAGATGCAGGGCTTCGCCCCGGCTGATGACTATGCCGGTGGTCTGATTTATCTCATCGATACTTCTCACTATCGCGGCGTTTTGATCATCCGTTCCATGGATAAATTTTCGCCGGATAATCGTCTTTTGGTCTCTGAGTCGATTGATTAACTGCCGCCTTTCACGTTGATTCAGAGGCTTTGATAAATCCAGCGCCGGTGGAGCACGTTCGCTTCCCGTACAGTTATTGACAGAACTCCGAGAGGGCGCAGCAGCGCCCTTAACGTCAACGGCTAAATCAACGGCATGCTTCGGCACAATTTTCCACTGCGTAAGCCTGGTTAAAATCGGAGTGCCTGCACCAACGGTAGAATCGTACACGCCACGAATGCAGATCATTTCCTCGCCATACTGATTAAACCCGGTGCGTGATTCATACAGCGTGCGCACCTGCAAATCATCGCGACGGACAAACGGACCACCTTGCGCATTAACATAACCGGCCCAGTCACCGGCGTCGGCGGCGTCGTGGACAGCGGCAAACTCGACGCTCAGGCCGTGCGCCGTCTCAGTATCAGCAAGACGACGCAACTCACGGTAGACTGTTACCGGCGCACCGCCGATAAATTGAAACTGACGAATGTGCCAGCGCGCCGCCCATGCTGAAACGGCAGAAGCTGTCTCTTTCAGCAGCTCACCGCTTTCGTTATCGCTTTCGCCATCAAGAGCATAACCGTCGATATTTTTTGAGATGTATTTGGCAATATAGCCGGTAGCACTGCCCTTCTCCGGGTCAATGGCCTCGGCGTGAAAGCGTGCTTTTTGGGCTTTATCGCTTTTCAGCTCAACGCGGTCTTCCTCCCACGCATAATCGCGGATGATAAGGCGAACACGCTCGACATCTTCCGGCAGCATAAACATAAGCATGTGCCAGTGAGGGGTTCCGTCGTGATGGGGTTCGGCGACGCGGATACCGAAAATGCGGATCGCTTCCCGGTGCAGCTTGGCCCGGATGCGCGCCCACATGCCGGTGAGATAGCCTTGGGTGTCCGCCGGGCTGGCTCCGTTCCATTTGCTGTTACGGTAGCCCGCTTTAGTGGTGGCATGATATTTAGACGGCGCGGTCAGGGTGTAAAACTCTCCGACGTAACCGAGCTGATTGCAGATATTTTCAAACCCACGAATACGGGTCATCAGCTCGCAGCGGCGTATCGCAGGATTAGCGACTGAGCCGTCGTATTTTTCAATCAGGCTGATGCGGTTGCCGTCTTCGTCTTCGAGATCCAGACCTTTAAGAAATTCGCGCGTGCGGCGCTTCTGCTCGCGCCAGTCTGTCACGCATTTTTTGCTCGCGTAGGCGTGCTTTTTCTTACTGACGTTGCCGACAGCGATTTGCAGATGTTCGCGCCATGCAGCCGCAACACGTCGCAGGCGGCCACGCCACCAAACCTCATTAAACATGCGGGTGACTGCCGGTGCGATTTCATCTTCGGCGACATACTTCTTTTTCACCCGCTCCCAGTGCGGAGGAATGATGTTGAATTGCAAGGAAATTAAGCCGGCGCGCAGGTACCAGCTGTACAGCGTTTTGAGCTCGCTTAATCCGTTATCATCAATGTCGGCCAGCTCACCACGAATAAAATTAGCGATATCAGCGGCCAGCAGGTCAATATCGGCGCGCGACATATCCGGGAGCCGGTTATATCTGGCGACCATATTAACCATGCGTGACGCCAGATACTGCATAAGCTGAGTATCGAAATGACCACCGAAAACAGCGGCTGATACGTTGCTGTTGATACCGGCGCATTGATATTTTTTCGCAACCCGTTCAAGACGCGGCAATGCCTTTTTGCAAAAGCTGATTAAAAAAGCATTGGCGCGTCGACTGCCCAGATTTTGCTCCAGCACCTCTGCGGTGCGATAAACCTCAAAACGCACGCACTCGGGCTGGAGAGAAAACATCTTTCTCGCATGCAGCAACGCCGCAAACATACGGTCGCGGCGGTGCTGTTGCTCATAGGTAAGATACGGGCTGGCGATTGCCGACCGCGGAGCATTCCACGGATAAGCGAATTGAACAGCCAATTCATCCCCTCCGATAGTGTTTTAATTTGAGTTCGGCGATTTGCTGGCAGGTGACACAAAAACACACGCCCGGGATCGCAACGCGGCGAGCTTCCGGGATGGGTGCATCACATTCTTCGCAGTGGAAACGGAACGGCGCCGCGATACGGCTACGCGCATTGCTGATATGGCGCTCACGGTCTTCCTGCTCGCGCTGTTGTGCTAAATCCATTGCGTCGGCCATCAGTGCAGCTCCTGTAATTCGTTCTCAAAACGAGAAGCTTCGCGGCGCAGCAGTTCAGCGGCGTCTTTACCGCTCATGCCCTCTTCGGTGATATGGACAGCCAGCGCCTCAAGACGGATTGAAACTGCGCGCGCGCGGTCTTTACGCTCTTCGTTTTTTGCGTCTGTCAGCAATAGGGCCAGTGCATCTCTATCGGTGATAAAACGATGAGATTCGGTATTACGCATAATTAACTCTCCTGATTTCAGGCAATAGAATGCCCGGCGGGTTTACGCCATTAATTTTCTGTCTGGATTAGTTCGGCATGGTTAGCCGTTTAGGAAATAAGCTCACTATTGCGCGAAAATGATTCATCGCTGTTATCAGCGCCTTTTTCTCGCCAGTAGTCAGCTCGTTTAATTCGAGCTGATGACGAGCCGCCGGTATTTTTGCCAGAAAGAAGATAGCGGCCAACGCTCGGTTATTTTCCTCAAATTGCGAGTCGTGTTTATCGCGCATATCATCGACAAAACGTTCGACCTCTTTCCAGCCAGCTCCCCAATATCTGGCGCGCAGCTCGGCCACATGATTGAGACCGACCAGACGCTCACCCGCTTTTAGCGGAACGGTTAACGAGACGGCTTCAATAGCCATAACTCCCCCCTGCTTTGGTAGAGAGGCCAGCCAGTGAGCAACCTGAATGCCTGGCAAGCTGAAAATCAAACATGTCGCCCCATGAAATTCACATAAAGTGAATTACGCACCAATGACGAGCTGAAAGCGGGAATGACCCAACGCCTTACGCAACTGATCTTCTTTCCAGCGCGCGTAATAGATGCGAATAGGCCCGCCTGCTTTCTTGCAGCCTTTGCGGATAATACGAGGTTCGATAGGTACACGCGGGTTATCGCCGGTGGTCCAGCGGTAAGCGGTACGTTCAGAAACACCCTCAAGCTCTGCGAACTGTTGCAGAGTAACGATCGGTGCAGGCACTTTGATGATTGCGATTTCAGAAGCCATGTTGCATGATTCCCATTTTGACAATGTTTGCAATCAACGGCCTCTGTTTGCCAACTTCCGCCAGTGATTGTCCTAATTAGCAATGATACTAATACCCAAATGAGTATTAGTAAATACCCAAAGGAATAAATATTGATCTTTGATACTCAGGTGAATAATGACGAGTTACTGGACAGAATCTGTCAAGTATATGGTTTTAAACAAAAAATTCAGTTAGCTCGCCACTTCAATATTGCCGCCAGCTCCCTGCAAAATCGTTACGCGCGAGGAACGGTTTCTTATGACTTCGCGGTGCAATGTGCTTTAGAAACTGGCGCGAGCCTGCTATGGCTGCTGACCGGGCAGGGTTCCCAATACGACGGGAAACCGGCACCAACGGATCCTAAAACGATAGAATCATTCACGCTGAGTGATGGAAAGCTCGAAAAAAACTCACCATTGAGTATCGATGCGAGTTTTTTCAGTAAGCAAATGTCAAAAGGTATTGCTGTCCGGGCCGATGGAAAGCTTAACTTTATCGAACAGGATGCCTCACTTTCTGATGGCCTTTGGCTGGTTGATATTGAGGGCGCTACCAGCATCAAAGAATTGACGTTACTACCCGGCAAGAAACTTCACGTTGCGGGCGGTAAAGTACCGTTTGAATGTGGAATCGATGAGATAAAAACGATTGGCCGTGTAGTGGGTATATACAGCGAGGTTAATTGATGGCGGTCCGTAAAAATCCGGCTGGAGGCTGGATTTGTGAGCTTTACCTTAACGGGGCAAAAGGCAAACGCATCAGAAAGAAATTCGCCACCAAAGGCGAGGCGTTGGCCTTTGAACAGTACACCGTTCATAATCCGTGGCAGGAAGAAAAACAAGACCGGCGCACGTTAAAAGAGCTGGTTGACGCATGGTACAGCGCACACGGCATTACCCTGAAAGACGGACTAAAACGTCAGTTAGCGATGCACCATGCTTTTGAGTGTATGGGCGAACCGCTTGCGCGTGATTTCGATGCACAAATGTTTTCCCGCTACCGGGAAAAGCGGTTGAAAGGTGAGTATGCCCGCTCAAACAGAGTGAAAGAGGTATCGCCTCGCACACTTAATCTGGAGCTGGCCTACTTTCGCGCGGTGTTCAATGAGCTAAACCGCCTCGGAGAATGGAAGGGCGAAAATCCACTGAAGAACATGCGTCCTTTCCGCACGGAAGAGATGGAAATGGCCTGGCTAACTCACGACCAGATTTCGCTACTGCTCGGAGAGTGCAAACGGCATGGCCACCCTGATTTAGAAGCCGTGGTAAGAATCTGTCTCGCGACTGGAGCTCGCTGGTCTGAGGCCGAGAGCCTAAAAAAAAGCCAGCTTGCGAAATACAAAATCACCTACACCAACACGAAAGGCAGAAAAAACCGCACCGTCCCAATCAGCCAAGCGCTTTATGACTCTCTGCCTGATGACAAAAAAGGTCGGTTATTCAGTGATTGCTATGGCGCATTCCGGTCAGCTCTGGAAAGAACAGATATCGAGTTACCGGCGGGGCAACTGACCCACGTTTTGCGCCACACTTTCGCCAGTCACTTTATGATGAATGGCGGTAATATTCTGGTGTTGCAGCGCGTGCTTGGCCATACCGACATTAAAATGACGATGCGATATGCGCACTTTGCTCCAGACCATCTGGAGGATGCTGTTAAGTTCAATCCACTGGCGGTAAGTGGCGGTAAAATGGCGACAGAAATGGCGGGTAATGGGTAATCACTGGCAAACAGTGGCAATATAAGTCAATGACTTATAAAGTAAAGCATTGATTTTCCATTGTTCTTGTAGGAACTCATAATCGCTTGGTCGCTGGTTCAAGTCCAGCAGAAGGACCACCAAAGTTTAGATTTGAAATCCTATAATAAGCCAGTCTAATGAATGATTCTTATTTCCCCCATTTCTGAGTAGCGATATCTCTCCGCACACTTTATGCCACCCCCTCCAACACTCCAGCGTGCCTGTGCAGATCAATGATTACAAAACATGTTAATGCTAAAATTATTACGCGCTGATACATGTTTTACTTCTTTAAAAAGGAAATTTGAGTGAAAAATATGCTGGGTTTTGTACTGTTGACTGCCACTTTCTACGCAAACGCGGGCTTTGTAAATCCGATGGATTTTGATGGTTCAGAAGCGCAGAAGCAGGAGGTAATCGATTTTATTCAGACTCAAGTCAAAAAAGATTATTGCGAGGGGGCAATTGATATGTGCCAGGACACGACCCTCCGCATGATGGAAAAACAAAACCTTAACGCTTTTAAAAAACTAACGCAGGCTAATAACAAAAAGATCCTCGATAAGGTGATTGCAGATTATTGCGAGGGAGCGATTGATATGTGTAATTATTCAACTCTAAGCATGATGTACGATCAGAATCTTAAAGCCAGTAATGAAACGCTGAGTTGGTAATTAAAACATTTAAAACATTCCGTAATCCTCACGTTAGCATCATTAAAAAAAATGGCGGGATAATTCCCGCCATTTAATCACCGCCGTAAAAGCCGGACAGTTTTAGAAATTATATTTCACACCAAATGTTACGGTGGTATCGCTGTAACCTTTACTGCCGACCTGTTGGCCGACATTGCCCCACATATTGAGGCGGTTGGTGAGATCCCCTTCAAGACCCAGTTTCATCTCCGCAACGTTACCTGCGCCGCCCTGTTTAAAGGTATGGCTACCGGTGGTTTCATGGGACATTTTCGCAGCAAAGTCTTTGCTGTTATGAATCCATGTGGCTTCGATATACGGTTTGAATTTCTGAGATTGCGCCTCTTCTTCCTGAGAAGGTTGGGTAAGGAATGCTTTCATACCCAGCCGCGTTTGCACATTGCCGTCACCTTCTCCTGAGACCAGCGTATTCGAGGCTTCTCTGTGATCATCCGCTTTTACGCCCATCCAGATAGCCTGTGCTTTCGGCTGGAGGTAGAAGTTATAATGCTCACTTGCACCGGCAAAGAAGGTATATCCGGTTTCAAGTGAAGCCGTGAAGCCTTTTGAGTCGTATTTCTCCTGAGCCAGTCCCTCACCATTCACTTCGTTTTTAAACCAGCTGTATTGCAGCCAGCTATCCACGTAAGCACCGGTATGAGCCTTCTCATCAGCAAACCATGTTCCGTAGGTACCCACGCTGTAACCTTTCGCTGAGCCTTTAGAACGGCTGCCTGAACCCGACGTTATGGTGTTATTGCTGCTATTGGCATAGCCCGTCATCAGCCCTACGCGCCACAGATCGTTTTCGTTGCTGCTGAAGCGGAAAACGTCGCCACCCAACTGCGTCACAAAACGATTATCCTGCGTTTTAAAGGTCCCGCTGGAATCACGAGAGCGGTTGTGGCTGCCGGTGGTACGCAGCCACATTGAGGTCGCTTTCTTCTCACCCGTCATCGCATCGGTATACCAGGTTTCTCCTGAACGATTCTCGAGGCTGGTATTGAACATGGTATTCGCCGCCGCGAGGTTTGCAATATAACTTCCCGCTTCCGGACGATCCGGGTTCTCGGTGCGCAGATACCAGTCGCCGTCGGACGGATTCGTCACCCCACCCTGATACAGTTTATAGTCATACGCGCCTGCAACCACGCGGCCTTCCAGCTCGAAGTTAGCGCCAGATTTTCCTGAGATATCAATAATTCTGATACCGTTATTGGTATAAGCTCCCTGTCCACCAATATTGTTGACTTTAATGCTGCTGACTCCGCTGGTATCCCCGTTAATCACCAGACGGTCCGTCGTACTCTCGTCCCCGGCAAGTACGGTATCAAAGATAATCCGGCTGCCTTTCTGTCCAACGTAGTTACCGTTGACAGTAAAGTCTGCGTAATTATCTCCGGTTAGCGCGTGGGACATGATCAGACGGCCGGCGTTATCTACATTCCCCGAGACACGCCCAAATCCACCGAGCGCACCATTTTCCTGAATGGTCACGTTACTGTTAAGAAAAACCGGAACCTGCGTATTGCGGGCTCTGGCCCGGGTATCAGCAACGTAAATCGTTTGCCCATCCTGATTTTTCACCGTGCCTTCACCCAGCTGGATAATGCCATTTTCGATAATGGTGTTACCCGCCGTTACCACATTTTCAAGCAACTTCAGCGTACCGCTACCCTGTTTAATCAGCTCACCGCTGCCGCCGATCAGGTTTTTCAGACTCCAGTCATTGGCCACATCCAGAATTAATTTGCCGTCATTACTTACGCGTCCGGCTCCCAATTGCTCTGCCTTGTTGGCGGCAAGCGTGGTGTCCTCTGCCAGAGTAAATGCTCCGGTGTACTGCGCGTTGTTACCGCTCAGTTGAACCGTTGCCTTGTTCTGCAACTGCAGGTTACCCGCCTCGCTCAGGCTATTGGCGAAGGTACCCTGAGCGCCGTTAAGCGTCAGCGTGCCTTTGTTGGCAATATTTCCGGAACCCAGCCCTGTGACATCTGCCAGCACCACGCTGGCGGCGCTGCTAATCGCGGTATTACCGGTAAATGAACGGTTTGCCTGGCTGACGTTAAGCGTGCCCGCAGACAGACTCAGCTGACCGGCCCCCGTAAGAAGCCCATCGACCTGACCACCATTTTTAATTGTGACGTTACCGCCATTAAGATTAAACCGGCTGTCAGCCTGGGCATTTAACTGACCAATGGTCTGACGGGTACCATTGATATCCACCTGCGTGCCGCCGGACATCGCCAGCTCTGAGGTTAAGCCCAGAGCATTGCTGGCTTCAAGCCGTAAGCCACCCTGGCGCAACAGCGTCGCGCCGGTATAGTCATTATTGCCATTGCTTAAAGAGAGGATTGCGCCATCGGTTAAGCCCTCAATAGCCAGGTCGCCACTACCGGAAATCTTCGCCGACATGCCGTTGGATTGCAGAGCATTGTTTGCTTCCAGAGCCTGTAACCTGAGCGCATCGACGCCTTTCGCAAGCAGATCAATCGCTTTAAGGCCGTAGTTAACATACAGGCCATCCTGACGGATACCCGTAGTTAAGCCATAGTCGAACGATCCCACGGCTGATGGTGCGCTGGCCCCGTCATTGGTCAGCCCGGCCTGAACAGATTGGGTTATCGGCTGGCCGTTCGCATCCGTCAGCGTCAACTCCTGCCCGCTTCCTTTAGCATCACCGCGCGCTAAATCGACGATAATTTCCCCTTCATCGAGTTCTAACAAGGACTTACCTTCAAGCCCTGGCGTGACGTTCGCCGGAAGATTCACCTGTACTTCACCGCCGCCGGTCACATCGATGCTGCCCGCCTCAATGACTCCCTCAGAGACAAATTGCCCGTTATTATCAATGATGTTATCGAACTTCAGCGTGCCGTTATTCAGGGTCAGCCCACCGACTTTCTGCACGCCATCAGACACATTAACCAGACCATTTTCAGAAAGCGTCAGGTTAGCGTTAGTGAGCACGAGGGTATTGCTATTCCCTAATATCAACCCAGTGCCGTACAAATCGACCTTACCGGCGAATGCCGTGCCTGCTGCTTCACCAAACGAGAACAGCGGACCACCTGACGTCACATTCAGCGCGCCATTACCTGCAAGCGCGTGATCAAAGCGATTCAAACCGGAAAGCGTTAATGCGCTATTGCGGTTAATGTTCACGCCAACAGCCTTATCAAGCTGGTAGCCAACGCCGAATGTAACATTCGCCTCATCGGCAAGAGTCAGCACGCCATTTCCGGCTACTTTATTGCTAAATACTCCCTGATAGCCTGACAGGACGAGCTTATCAAAGGCACCCGCAAGCGAGATGCTGGCGTTTTTCCCCAGTTGGCTCAGCGAGCCCACCGTCAATGCACTGTTACCGTTAAGCGCATAGCTTCCTGTGAAGCCATCGTTATTTCCGGTAAGTTGCACATTTGCACTGTTCGTCAGCGCAACAACGCTGTCCTGCACGCCAGACAACGCATTTCTGATTGCACCGCTCAGCCCGTTCATCACTAAAGACGCACCGCTTTCATCCAGATTAACTCCGGCTTTATCTGCGCCCAGATTATTCGACTGAGTGATGGTTAACGACCCATCCCCACTAACGTGATGCTCACCGGTAAAGGTGCTGTTACCATTTAGCGTGGTCGCCGCATTAACATTCACCCGCCCATCACCGCTCAATGCATTTCCGAGCGTTAAGCCAGCCGCATTCAGATTTAGTGCACCATCAACGTCAACTTTACTGCTGCCAAGGTTACCGTTATCGCTTAGCGTAATGGATGCTCCACTATTGATTGAGGTATTACCTTTAAGATTGTCATTCGCGCCAGAAATGCTCAGGTCACCACCGGCTACGGTGATAGCCCCCTCGCCTTTTAATCCGTCGTCAGAGCCAGACTGGCCGCCGTTGCTTAACACCAGTTCACCGTTATCCAGTGAGACCGTGCCGCTGTTATCCAATACCCCGATGGTCTGTTTAAAACCGTTTAAGGAAGTGGTCGCCCCTTGTTTAATAGTTAGCTCAGAGGTCTGGCCCAACGCATTGTCAGCCCCTAACAGCAACGCCCCCTGATTCACCGTCGTAACACCCGTGTAGCTGTTTTTACCGTTAGCGAGGGTTAATGCCCCGTTCGATGCATTGATATTCAGGCCACCTTTGCCGGATAACAACGCATTTAAACTCTGATTAGAACCTGCTTCACCGGTTTCCAGCAACAGCGCATCAGTACCATCAGTCACTAATTCAAGCGCCGTCAGGCCATACTTAATATACAGCCCGGTATCATCACCGTTGTTACTGGTCAGGCCGTAGCTATAGGTGGCATTAGCAACCGTTTTATCGCCCTGAGTAATGGCAGAGAGCACCGCCTGATCGCCTGAGATAACCGGCGTACCGTTAATGCTCAAATTTATGTTGTTAACATTACCGGTCACCGCCCCGGCATTCACCAGCGTCATCAGCACCTCGCCTCTATCCTGGTCAAGAATCGAGACACCCGGTGCCGCTGGCACGCCAACGTTTTCCCACTCGGCATCACCGGTCACAGCAACATCGCCGCTGTTCAGCGCCAGCGTTTCAGCATTAATAATGCCATTCGCTTTTGACTGTGGTGCATCGACTTCGAATGCCAGCTTACCGCCGTTAACATCGATATCTTTCAACGACCTGTCGGTACTGCCAACATTAGTGATGCTGTCCCGGCCCAGAGTCAACGCCGCATTAGCCACGGCTGTTACGTTATTTTGATTAAGATTGAAGGTGCTATCTTGCAGAGTGACACTACCGGTAAATGCTCCCCCGGTATTCGCCCCGAAGTTAAACGTCTGATTTCCGGCATTCACATTCAGCGAACCGTTACCGCTTAGCGCCTGATTAAACTCGGCTACATCGGACAATTGCAGCTCGCTGTTATTGTCGATGCTCATGGCGATATCGGAACCGATATTCGCCATGCTGTTCATCGCCACCAATGACCCCCCGGTCAGCGATATCGTCCCCTTGCCAGCGACCTGATTAGCAAAATCACCGCGGTATTCTGAGAGGTTTAATGCATCACCTGCGGCTTCCAGTGACACGCTGGCCTCTTCACCAAGCTGGCTGGTAAAACTGGCCGTCAGGCTACTCTCGCCGCTAACGTTATAGGTGCCTTTAAACGCGTCATTATCGCCGGTCAGAATAGCGCCGGAGCCTTTGGTGACATTGATTTGGCTACCGGAAACGCCAGAAAGCGACTGGCCAAGCTCACCATTCAGGGCATCAAATACCAGCGCAGAGCTTGCATCCTGCAGGGCGACATTTGCCTCACTACTCCCCAGGTTGGCAGCCTGAGATATCGTCAGCATGCCGTTACTATTAACGCGGTGTGTTCCTTTGAACGAACTCTCTGCGCTAAGCGTCACGTTGCCATTAGTATTGATATCGCCAGTGCCCCTCAGAACGTTTACCAGCGTCTGGTTAACGTTCAGATTCAGCATCCCGTCGACGGCTACCTCGGCGTTACCCAGCGTACCGCTATCGCTGAGCGTGAGGGTTCCCGCTTCATCAATCAACGTGGTACCAGCAAGCCCTGCGTTCGCCTGTGATATCGCAAGCTCACCGCCGGACACCACCAGATTGCCGTTACCGGTAAGTCCGCCTGCCACCGTAGAGGCTCCGCCGTTATTCAGCGTCAGCGTGCCGTCGCCAATATCGACCACTCCCGTATTATTGAATTCGCCGGTTTTGCCTGTGGTGTCGTCTTTATTAATCGTCAACGCACCATCCGCACCCACCTTAATCGTACCGGCGTTAATCAGCGCCCCCAGGGACTGGGATTTACCGTTGAGATCAAAGAGAGTATTAGCAAGCGCGCTCAGTTGTGAGGTGTTCCCCAGCGCATTATTACTTCCGGCGACCAGGGTTCCGCTCTTAATGAGTGTGCTGCCGGTATAGTCATTTTCCGTATTACTCAGCGTCAGACTTTCGCTATTGGCATTAAGCGCAAGGTTACCGTTACCAGTAATTTGGGCAGTAAAGGTTTTTGCCGCTTCGGAAGTATTGTCAGTATTAAGTTCCAGGGTCTTATCAGCGAGCAGAGCCAGTTTCACCAGCCTCGCCACTACGCTTAAGCCGCTATCAGCGCTCAGGGCAAAATTATAGAAGCCTTCAGCCACCGTCGCGCCACTCTGAATAACACCCACTTCGGTATTGTTCGTCAGCGAATTGCCATCCAAATCCTGTAATGAGAGTTTTGCCAGCTCCTCAGCGCTCAACGCCTTACTGTTCACCAGCACGCGCGATTCGCCGTTGCTTTGCTCCAGTAAGTTATCGCCCAGCGACAGGTTGTTTTGCACCTGAATGATGCTGCTATCGGTCACATCCAGCGAGCCGGATTCAATATATCCATCGGAAGTAAACCTGGTCGTACCGCCACCCAGCGTCAGACCACCAATAGCCTGCGGATCCACTTCGACACTCACCGTCGTGCCGCCGCCAACATTCAGGTTGGCATCAGTCAGCGCCAGAGTATTGTTGCCGGACAACACAAACTGCGCATTACTGAGATTTACCTGACCGGCAAAGTTGTTTCCGGTGTTGTCGCCAAAGTTAAATGCCGGATTTCCTGTCGCGGCATTAACATTCAGCGCGCCGCTCCCGGTAAGCGCTTGATTAAATACATTAAGACCCGCCAGAGTCAGGGCACTGCCGTCAGCAATATCCACCCCGATATCCGACGCAAGATTGCCGGTACTGTCCAGGGTGACATCCGCGCTGTCGCTCAGCGACAGTACCCCTGTGCCGCCGACCTGGTTGCCAAAGGCGCCGCTGTAGCCCGCCAGGTTCAGGGTATTACCCGCGCCGCCAAGCAGCACGCCTGCATCCGCGCCGAGATTATTCGCGCTACCCACGCTCAGCGTGCTGTCGCCGCCGACCGAATAGGTGCCGAGGAAGTTGCTGTTGTTGCCGCCCAGCGCCGCCTCGCTGCCGCCGCTCAGGCTGACGGTGCTGCCCGCCACACCGGACAGCGCGTTGTTAATCGCCCCGCTGAGCGCATTCAGCACCAGCTGCGAGCCCGCGCTGCTTAATGAGACCGTGGCCGCGTCACTGCCGAGGTTGCCCGCTTTCGAAATCGTCAGCGCCCCGTCCGCGCCCACGTTGTGTAACCCGCTGAAGGTATTGTCCGCACTCAGGGTGACGTTAGCCCCGGTGTTGATGTTACCCCCGCCGCTCAGCACGTTCGCCAGCGTCTGGTCCGCGTTCAGGTTCAGCGTACCGCCGCTGGCAACGCCAACCGCCGCGCTGCCGAGCGTTCCGGTATCCGTTAAGGTTACGGCCGCGCCCTGATTAATCGTGGTATTACCGGCAAGACCGGCGTTAGCTTTGGAGACAGCAAGCTCGCCGCCCGATACCACCAGGTTGCCGTTGCCGGTCAGCCCGCCTGCGGCGCTGGAGCTGCCGCCATTTGTCAGCGTCAGCGTGCCGTCGGTAATATCTACTGTACCGCTGTTCGCCAGCGTTTCCACCGTCTGGCTATGACCGTTTAACAACGTTGAAGCTCCCTGATAAACCTCAAGCTGCGAGGTATTACCCAGGACGTTGTTATCACCCAGGATTAACTGTCCGTTTTTCAGAATGGTGGTACCACTGTAGCTGTTATCGCTATTGGAGATAGTCAGCCCATAATCGCCACCTTCGATGACTAATCCACCGCTACCGCTCAGGAGTGAACGAAGTTCCTGAAGATCGCTACGGTTGTCCTCAACCTTAATCAGCAATCCTTTGTCACCATCAGAAATCAAATCCAGCCCGACCATGCTGAACTTCACATATAGCCCCGGATCGTCGGCCACACTGCTATCTGATAACCCAAAGTTATAGTATGCAGTTGCTGCCGTTTCACCGTCCTGGGTTATGGTTTCTGAAATACGCTGATCGTGGGTAACCACCAGGACATCATTAATTTTTAATGCAATATCTTTTAACTTGCCGGTTAAGGTATCGGCGTCGACTAATGTCATCAGAACATTGCCGTAGTCCTGGGCGAGAATAGGCATCAGTTTTAAATCATCAGGCCCGTAGTTCTCCCAGCTATTTCCACCATTTACGGCAATCGTTCCGCTATTCAACGCCAGATTGTCTGTCTTAATCGTGCCATCTGCTGCGCTTTGCGGCCCGACAACACTGAACGCCAGCTCTCCACCATTGAGATTAAGGTTACCGACGGTAGTGTCACTCTCTCCCACATCTGAAAGGCTGCCAGTATTCAACGTCAGGGTAGCGTTGCCCAATACCCCACTGTTATTTGCAATATCAAAGGTGACATCGTTGAGCATAATGTTGCCGCTAAACGCACTTCCGGTACCGGCGCCAAAATTAAAGCTCTGATCATTGCCGTCGACAATAAATGCCCCACTACCGCTCAGCAGTTGATTAAAATCGGTGAGTCCCGCCAGAGTCAGGGCGCTGCCGTCAGCAATATCCACCCCGATATCCGACGCAAGATTACCGCTGCTGTTCAGGGTGACATCCGCGCTGTCGCTCAGCGACAGCAGGCCCGTGCCGCCGACCTGGTTGCCAAAGGCGCCGCTGTAGCCCGCCAGGTTCAGGGTATTACCCGCGCCGTTCAGCAGGACGGAAGCACTACCCGCGCCGAGATTACTCGCGCTGCCCACGCTCAGCGTGCTGTCGCCGCCGACCGAATAGGTGCCGAGGAAGTTGCTGTTATTGCCGCCCAGCGCCGCCTCGCTGCCGCCGGCCAGGCTGACGGTGCTGCCCGCCACACCGGACAGCGCGTTGTTTACCGCCCCGCTGAGCGCATTCAGCACCAGCTGCGAGCCCGCGCTGCTTAACGAGACCGTGGCCGCTTCACTGCCGAGGTTGCCCGCTTTCGAAATCGTCAGCGCCCCGTCCGCGCCCACGCTGTGTGACCCGCTGAAGGTGTTGTCCGCACTCAGGGTGACGTTAGCTCCGGTGTTGATGTTACCCCCGCCGCTCAGCACGTTCGCCAGCGTCTGGTCCGCGTTCAGGTTCAGCGTACCGCCGCTGGCAATGCCAACCGCCGCGCTGCCGAGCGTTCCGGTATCCGTTAAGGTTACGGCCGCGCCCTGATTAATCGTGGTATTACCGGCAAGACCGACGTTAGCTTTGGAAACAGCAAGCTCGCCGCCCGATACCACCAGGTTACCGTTTCCGGTCAGCCCGCCAGCGGCGCTGGAGCTACCGCCATTTGTCAGCGTCAGCGTACCGCCGGCGATATTCACCGTGCCGGTGTTGGCCAGCGCGCCGCTGGTCAGCGCACCGTTCTGGCCGGTGGTGATCTGGCCTGCATTACTCAGCCCGCCCAGCGTCTGCGTGTTGCCGTTAAGGTTAAACGCCGTACCGGCAAGCGTGCTCAGCAGTGAGGTTTTCCCCAGAGCATTATTGCTGCCCGCCACCACCGTACCGCTGTTGATTGTCGTGCTGCCGGTATAGTCGTTACCGGCGTTATTCAGCGTCAGCGTATCGCTACCGGCATTCAGCGCCAGGTTACCCGCTCCGGTGATCAGCGCGCTGAAGTTCTTCGAGGTGGCCCCCGCGGTATCCAGCGCCAGCGTTTTGCCCGTCGCCAGCGCCAGCTTAACCAGTTGCGCCGTAACGCTCAGGCCGCCGCCGATGCCCGACAGGTCGTAGTTGTAGGTCCCGGTCGCCGCCGTGCCATCGCCCTGGTCAATCGCCACCTCCACGCCGGTTTTAATCGCCTGGCCCTGGGCGTCCTGCAGCGTCAGTTTTGCCAGATCTTCCGCGCTCAGCGTATTGCTGCTGCCTATCAGCCTGCGCTGCGTGCCGTCATCCTGATCCAGCAGGTTTCCGGTGGTGACATCGTCCGGGATAACCCGGATGGTGCTGTCCTGCGCCACCGCCAGCGTGCCGCTGGTGATGCTGCTGCCGTCGGTAAACTGCGTGGTGCCGCCGTCAAGCGTCAGGTTGCCCACCGCCTGCACGCCCGCGCCCACGATCACCGACGCTCCGCCGCCGACGTCAAGCGTCGCCGACTTCAGGCTGGCGGTATTGTTGCCCGCCAGGCCAAACTGGCTGTTGCTCAGGTTAACCCGCCCGGCAAACGCATCTCCGGTGTTGCTGCCGAAGGTAAAGCCCGTGCTGCCATTGATGTTCAGCGCGCCGCCGCCGGTCAGCGCCTGATTTATCCCGCTTATGGCCGCAAGCGTCAGGGCACTGCCGTCAGCAATATCAATCCCGATATCCGACGCAAGATTGCCGGTACTGTTCAGGGTGACATCCGCGCTGTCGCTCAGCGACAGCAGGCCCGCACCGCCGACCTGGTTGCCAAAGGTGCCGCTGTAGCCCGCCAGGTTCAGGGTATTACCCGCGCCGCCAAGCAGGACGGAAGCACTACCCGCGCCGAGATTACTCGCGCTGCCCACGCTCAGCGTGCTGTCGCCGCCGACCGAATAGGTGCCGAGGAAGTTGCTGTTGTTGCCGCCCAGCGCCGCCTCGCTGCCGCCGCTCAGGCTGACGGTGCTGCCCGCCACACCGGACAGCGCATTGTTAATCGCCCCGCTGAGCGCATTCAGCACCAGCTGCGAGCCCGCGCTGCTTAACGAGACCGTGGCCGCGTCACTGCCGAGGTTACCCGCTTTCGAAATCGTCAGCGCCCCGTCCGCGCCCACGGAGTGTGATCCGCTGAAGGTGTTGTCCGCACTCAGGGTGACTTTGCCGCCGGTATTGATCGCCCCGGCACCGCTCAGCACGTTCGCCAGCGTCTGGTCCGCGTTCAGGTTCAGCGTACCGCCGCTGGCAACGCCAACCGCCGCGCTGCCGAGCGTTCCGCTGTCGCTCAGGGTTATCGTCCCGCCCGATCCGATAGCGGTGTTCCCCGCCAGGCCCGCATTGGCTTTGGAGACAGCAAGCTCGCCGCCCGACACCACCAGGTTGCCGTTGCCGGTCAGCCCGCCAGCGGCGCTGGAGCTGCCGCCGTTTGTCAGCGTTAACGTACCGCCGGCGATATTCACCGTGCCGGTGTTGGCCAGCGCGCCGCTGGTCAGCGCACCGTTCTGGCCGGTGGTGATCTGGCCTGCATTACTCAGCCCGCCCAGCGTCTGCGTGTTGCCGTTAAGGTTAAACGCCGTACCGGCAAGCGTGCTCAGCAGTGAGGTTTTCCCCAGAGCATTATTGCTGCCCGCCACCACCGTACCGCTGTTGATTGTCGTGCTGCCGGTATAGTCGTTACCGGCGTTATTCAGCGTCAGCGTATCGCTACCGGCATTCAGCGCCAGGTTACCCGCTCCGGTGATCAGCGCGCTGAAGTTCTTCGAGGTGGCCCCCGCGGTATCCAGCGCCAGCGTTTTGCCCGTCGCCAGCGCCAGCTTAACCAGCTGCGCCGTGACGCTCAGGCCGCCGCCGATGCCCGACAGGTCGTAGTTGTAGGTCCCGGTCGCCGCCGTGCCATCGCCCTGGTCAATCGCCACCTCCACGCCGGTTTTAATCGCCTGGCCCTGGGCATCCTGCAGCGTCAGTTTTGCCAGATCTTCCGCGCTCAGCGTATTGCTGCTGCCGATCAGCCTGCGCTGCGTGCCGTCATCCTGATCCAGCAGGTTTCCGGTGGTGACATCGTCCGGGGTCACCCGGATGGTGCTGTCCTGCGCCACCGCCAGCGTGCCGCTGGTGATGCTGCTGCCGTCGGTAAACTGCGTGGTGCCGCCGTCAAGCGTCAGGTTGCCCACCGCCTGCGCGCCCGCGCCCACGATCACCGACGCTCCGCCGCCGACGTCAAGCGTCGCCGACTTCAGGCTGGCGGTATTGTTGCCCGTCAGGCCAAACTGGCTGTTGCTCAGGTTAACCCGCCCGGCAAACGCATCTCCGGTGTTGCTGCCGAAGGTAAAGCCCGTGCTGCCATTGATGTTCAGCGCGCCGCCGCCGGTCAGCGCCTGATTAAACGCATTAAGACCCGCCAGAGTCAGGGCACTGCCGCCAGCAATATCAATCCCGATATCCGACGCAAGATTGCCGGTACTGTTCAGGGTGACATCCGCGCTGTCGCTCAGCGACAGCAGGCCCGTGCCGCCGACCTGGTTGCCAAAGGCGCCGCGGTAGCCCGCCAGGTTCAGGGTATTACCCGCGCCGTTCAGCAGGACGGAAGCACTACCCGCGCCGAGATTACTCGCGCTGCCCACGCTCAGCGTGCTGTCGCCGCCGACCGAATAGGTGCCGAGGAAGTTGCTGTTGTTACCGCCCAGCGACGCCTCGCTGCCGCCGGTCAGGCTGACGGTGCTGCCCGCCACACCGGACAGCGCGTTGTTAATCGCCCCGCTGAGCGCATTCAGCACCAGCTGCGAGCCCGCACGGCTTAACGAGACCGTGGCCGCGTCACTGCCGAGGTTGCCCGCTTTCGAAATCGTCAGCGCCCCGTCCGCGCCCACGCTGTGTGACCCGCTGAAGGTGTTGTCCGCACTCAGGGTGACTTTGCCGCCGGTATTGATCGCCCCGGCACCGCTCAGCACGTTCGCCAGCGTCTGGTCCGCGTTCAGGTTCAGCGTACCGCCGCTGGCAATGCCAACCGCCGCGCTGCCGAGCGTTCCGGTATCCGTTAAGGTTACGGCCGCGCCCTGATTAATTGTGGTATTACCGGCAAGACCGGCGTTAGCTTTGGAGACCGCAAGCTCGCCGCCCGATACCACCAGGTTGCCGTTGCCGGTCAGCCCGCCAGCGGCGCTGGAGCTGCCGCCGTTTGTCAGCGTCAGCGTACCGCCGGCGATATTCACCGTGCCGGTGTTGGCCAGCGCGCCGCTGGTCAGCGCACCGTTCTGGCCGGTGGTGATCTGGCCTGCATTACTCAGCCCGCCCAGCGTCTGCGTGTTGCCGTTAAGGTTAAACGCCGTACCGGCAAGCGTGCTCAGCAGTGAGGTTTTCCCCAGAGCATTATTGCTGCCCGCCACCACCGTACCGCTGTTGATTGTCGTGCTGCCGGTATAGTCGTTACCGGCGTTATTCAGCGTCAGCGTATCGCTACCGGCATTCAGCGCCAGGTTACCCGCTCCGGTGATCAGCGCGCTGAAGTTCTTCGAGGTGGCCCCCGCGGTATCCAGCGCCAGCGTTTTGCCCGTCGCCAGCGCCAGCTTAACCAGCTGCGCCGTGACGCTCAGGCCGCCGCCGATGCCCGACAGGTCGTAGTTGTAGGTCCCGGTCGCCGCCGTGCCATCGCCCTGGTCAATCGCCACCTCCACGCCGGTTTTAATCGCCTGGCCCTGGGCATCCTGCAGCGTCAGTTTTGCCAGATCTTCCGCGCTCAGCGTATTGCTGCTGCCGATCAGCCTGCGCTGCGTGCCGTCATCCTGATCCAGCAGGTTTCCGGTGGTGACATCGTCCGGGGTCACCCGGATGGTGCTGTCCTGCGCCACCGCCAGCGTGCCGCTGGTGATGCTGCTGCCGTCGGTAAACTGCGTGGTGCCGCCGTCAAGCGTCAGGTTGCCCACCGCCTGCGCGCCCGCGCCCACGATCACCGACGCTCCGCCGCCGACGTCAAGCGTCGCCGACTTCAGGCTGGCGGTATTGTTGCCCGTCAGGCCAAACTGGCTGTTGCTCAGGTTAACCCGCCCGGCAAACGCATCTCCGGTGTTGCTGCCGAAGATAAAGCCCGTGCTGCCATTGATGTTCAGCGCACCCCCGCCGGTAAGCGCCTGATTAAACGCATTAAGACCCGCCAGAGTCAGGGCGCTGCCGTCAGCAATATCCACCCCGATATCCGACGCAAGATTGCCGGTACTGTTCAGGGTGACATCCGCGCTGTCGCTCAGCGACAGCAGGCCCGTGCCGCCGACCTGGTTGCCAAAGGCGCCGCTGTAGCCCGCCAGGTTCAGGATGTTACCCGCGCCGTTCAGCAGGACGGAAGCACTACCCGCGCCGAGATTATTCGCGCTACCCACGCTCAGCGTGCTGTCGCCGCCGACCGAATAGGTGCCGAGGAAGTTGCTGTTGTTGCCGCCCAGCGCCGCCTCGCTGCCGCCGGTCAGGCTGACGGTGCTGCCCGCCACACCGGACAACGCATTGTTAATCGCCCCGCTGAGCGCATTCAGCACCAGCTGCGAGCCCGCGCTGCTTAACGAGACCGTGGCCGCTTCACTGCCGAGGTTGCCCGCTTTCGAAATCGTCAGCGCCCCGTCCGCGCCCACGTTGTGTAACCCGCTGAAGGTGTTGTCCGCACTCAGGGTGACGTTAGCCCCGGTGTTGATGTTACCACCGCCGCTCAGCACGTTCGCCAGCGTCTGGTCCGCGTTCAGGTTCAGCGTACCGCCGCTGGCAATGCCAACCGCCGCGCTGCCGAGCGTTCCGCTGTCGCTCAGGGTTATCGTCCCGCCCGATCCGATAGCGGTGTTCCCCGCCAGGCCCGCATTGGCTTTGGAGACAGCAAGCTCGCCGCCCGATACCACCAGGCTGCCGTTGCCGGTCAGCCCGCCAGCGGCGCTGGAGCTGCCGCCGTTTGTCAGCGTCAGCGTACCGCCGGCGATATTCACCGTGCCGGTGTTGGCCAGCGCGCCGCTGGTCAGCGCACCGTTCTGGCCGGTGGTGATCTGGCCTGCATTACTCAGCCCGCCCAGCGTCTGCGTGTTGCCGTTAAGGTTAAACGCCGTACCGGCAAGCGTGCTCAGCAGTGAGGTTTTCCCCAGAGCATTATTGCTGCCCGCCACCACCGTACCGCTGTTGATTGTCGTGCTGCCGGTATAGTCGTTACCGGCGTTATTCAGCGTCAGCGTATCGCTACCGGCATTCAGCGCCAGGTTACCCGCTCCGGTGATCAGCGCGCTGAAGTTCTTCGAGGTGGCCCCCGCGGTATCCAGCGCCAGCGTTTTGCCCGTCGCCAGCGCCAGTTTAACCAGCTGCGCCGTAACGCTCAGGCCGCCGCCGATGCCCGACAGGTCGTAGTTGTAGGTCCCTTGTGCAACCGTATCGTCATTTTGAGTTATCGCAATCAGAGCGCCATTCCCCAGTGCTTCTCCCTGGGCGTTTTGCAGCGTCAGTCTGGCAAGTTCTTCCGACGACAAGCTATTGCTGCTGTTAATTAGCTTTCGCGAGATCTCTTCATCCTGATCCAGCAGATTGCCGGGCATTACCTCGCCGGGCGTGACCTGAATTACACTGTTATCAGTAATATCGAGATTATCGGTGGCAATATTGCCTGAGGAAAATACGGTTGTTCCGCTGGCAAGCGTCATATTGCCGATAGTCTGCGTACCAGCACCCACGCTGAGCGTCGAGCCATCGCCAACATTGAGGGTTGAATCTGTCAGAGCGGTGGCGTTATTGCCCGAAAGACCGAACAGTACATTAGTCAGATTGACCGTACCGGCATAGGCGCTGCCGGTATCAGCGCCGAAATTAAATGATTGCTTATTATTGTTAATATTCAGCACGCCATCGCCGCTAAGCGCCTGGTTGAAGGTGTTTAAATTTACCAGGCTGAGTTCACTGTCATCGCCAATATTAATACCAACGCCTGCCGCCAGTAGATCCGCGTTATTCAAGGTCACATTTGAGGTATCGGTCAGGGACAGAATACCGGTTCCGTTCACCTTATGATTAAATACACCGCCGTACCTGGCCAAATTCAGCGCATTACCCGTTCCGCCAAGCAGTACCGAAGCATTACTCGCTCCGAGATTATTCGCTTCGCCAATCGTCAGCGTGCTGTTTTCATTAACGGCGTAAATCCCGCGGAAATTAACGTTATTACCTGCCAGCGTGGCATTGGCCGCGTTGTTTAAGGTTACGGTGCTACCTACTGTGCCGGACAAAACATTTCTGATAGCGCCGCTTAGCCCATTTAATACAAACTGCGAGTCAGCATCACTCAGGTTGACGGTTGCCGCTTCGCTACCTAAGTTAGCGGATTTGGAAATGGTGAGTTCGGCACCTTTGCCGATGGTATGGGTACCACTGAAGGTATTATCTGCACTGAGAATGACTTTGCCGCCGGTGTTGATCGCCCCACCACCGCTCAGCACGTTCGCCAGCGTCTGATCCGCATTCAGGTTCAGCGTACCGCCGCTGGCAATGCCAACCGCCGCGCTGCCAAGCGTTCCGGTATCCGTTAAGGTTACGGCCGCGCCCTGATTAATCGTGGTATTACCGGCAAGACCGGCGTTAGCTTCGGAAACAGCAAGCTCGCCGCCCGATACCACCAGGTTACCGTTTCCGGTCAGGCCGCCAGCGGCGCTGGAGCTACCGCCATTATTCAGCGTCAGCATGCCGCCGCCGATATTCACTACACCGGTATTAGATAATATACCGCTAGTAAGAGAACCACTGTTACCAACAATTATCTGACCTGCGTTTGCGAGCGCTCCATCGATCGTCTGGCTTTTACCATTCAGATTAAATGTCGCCCCGGACTTAGTACCCAGCCCGGTTGTCGCTCCCAACGCATTATTTTCACCAGCCACGACCGTACCGCTGTTAATTGCCGTGTTGCCGGTATAGTTATTGGTCTGGCTACTCAGCGTCAGTGCGCCCGTACCCGCGTTTAACTCCAGATTACCGCTACCGGTAATTTGTGCACCAAATTGTTTTGCCGCATTTTCTGTATCAAGCACCAGCGTTCTGTTTGCCGCCAGCGCCAGTTTAATCAGTTGAGCAGTAACCGTAAGACCGCCCCCACTGCCGGACAAAGCATAGTTATAGGTCCCGTTGGCGACTTCATCGCCATTCTGGCTAATCGCCAGCTGCGTACCATTACCCAGCGCATCGCCCTGTGCATTTTGCAATGTCAGGAGAGCCAGTTGGCCTGCGGTCAAGGTATTGGTGCTGTTGATTATCTTACGCGTGCTGCTTTCATCCTGATCCAGCAGATTCCCTTCCAGAATGCCATCCGCATTGACCTGAACGGCACTTTGCTGCGCCACAGAGAGCGTGCTGGTATTGATATTACCGGTATCGAAAGCCGTGGTTCCGCCATTCAGGGTCATATTCCCGATGGTCTGATCGCTTGCACCTACCGTCACAACACTGCCGCTACCGCTGGTCAACGTGGCGCGCTGTAAAGCCGCAGTATTGGTACCGGATAAGGCCAGTGCCGTATCTTTCAGGCTAACATTACCGGTAAACGCATTACCTGTGGTGCTGCCGAAGTTAAATGCCTGATTAACAGCATTAATATTCAATGTGCCTGCCCCGGTGAGGGCGTTATTCAGGGACGTGAGTCCATTCAGATTCAGCACACCGGATAAAGCGAAGCCGCTGCTGTTGGCAATTTGATCGCCACGGGTAGCGGTGAGTGAAGCACCATTATTAACGCTCCAGCCGCCGGTAAAGGCATTAATACCGGAATTGGCGAGCGTCACAGCAGCACCATTGTTGACGATAATACTGCCGTCGCCGTCGGATACATGGCCGAGAGTTGCGCTGAAGTTGCCGTTATAACCGTTGCCAAACTGCAGCTTACTGCTGTTATCCAGCAACACCGTACCACCGGTAATATTATTCTGCGATGTCAGGGTAAGATCGGTATTCTCACTCAGATTAATATTAGTAAATCCTCGCAACGCAGTATCCGTCTGGAGTGCACTTTGCGAGCGATTCATATTCAGCGTATTGGTCCCGGTACCCGCATCAATCGTACCTAAATATGTATTACTGCCGGTTAAATCATTAAGCGTAAAGGTATCGTTTCCACTTCCGGTGGAAATGGACTTAACCAGCGCACCATTATTAATGGTGACATTATTATTACCGTTGCCGAAAGTAAGGGTGCCGAGGCTTTGCGAGCCTTCTCCCAACACCAGAGAGTTGTTGCCATTTCCCGCCGTCAGCGCGCCGTCTAAGATGCCATTATTGGTAAGGGTATGCGCCATATCGCCAGTAAAGTCGACGGTCCCTTTTACTGTGCCCTGGTTAACAAAAGTCTTGGCAGCATCGCCGGAAAATTTAATCGCTGTGGCACCCGTGGCGTTCAGCGCGACATTACTGCCAATAGTCGTGGTATTAGAGCCACCATCAGCAATAGTCAGTGCCGTTCCATCGGGACTATTTACCGTGATATTCAGCCCCGGATCGGTTAAATCAACGCCGCCGCCGGTCGTTGCCACGCCTACGCCTGCGCCATTGACGTTAATTTGCAACGCTTCGCTGTTAAGATTTGAGATGGCAGTGTTAGTCGTCTCAATACCGGTTCCGGTACCGCCAACGTTGATGGTATTACTGCCTTGTGCGCTGCTGAGGAAGTTAATGCCGGCCAGGTTATTGAGCCCAACACGATTATTAATATTTAATACCACATTGCTGAGAGCAACCTTAACGGCATCGGCTTTAGCCAGCATATTACCGCTGCCACCGAGGTTAACGATGAGATCGTTCAGGGTATGGGTTGCGGTATTGGTTGGATTACTTAAGGTTACCGCGCTGGCGGTGCCTGAGGTATTGATTTCCCCTCCGGTCAGATTTAATACCACCTTATCGGTTGCCGAACTCCCAGCGGTAATGCCGGTACCAGAAGTTGCGTTAATCACGCCAGAATTGGAATCCGTTGCACCTTTGCTCATATCCACATTCATGTTGTTGCCAGATGCGGAGCTGATAGTAATACCCGAAGTTGTTGTAGTGAGAGCCCCGGTATTTTTAATCACCACCTCACCGTTACCATCGTGGACAATATTCATCCCGGTTGCCGCGTCAATATTCGTGGCAGAGCGGATATAGATTCCACTGTTGTTAATATTCGTTGTTGCTTTGTCTAAGTCATCATTAAGATATTGGCTTTTGAGAACATTAATACCTATACCGGTCACATTAAACTGCGAACCTTCAGCAAGGTTAAAGATAATGTCACCGGCATTGTACTGGCCATTATTGATAATACTGTGAGTATAGAGAGAGTTGCTAATTCTGTAGTTTTTTCCACCCAAGTTAGTAATGCCGTCACCTGCAAGCTGGGCACCATTAACTCCAGCATAGATAATTTTCGCCCCGGAACCAAATTCTTTGGTGTCTTTATTGTAACTACCAATTTCCAGGCCAACATTATTACCAGTGACGCTGCCAAATACGTTCTGTTTGCTCCATAACTTGAAACTGGAACCATCTTCAAAAGCATATGAATAACCCTGGCCATTTCCATCCCCGGTCGTCAGTTTGGTGTTGGCATCAAGATTAAAAGAAACATCAGAACCGGTTTTGAAAGTTAGCTGGTTTTGCAGTAAATCATTGGTATTATTCCAAAAAACATAAGAATAGGCATTGTTAGCACCCGTACCGTAAAAATCCAGCGTCCCGGTAAAATCAATTTTACTGCCATTTATCCACTGTTTATAAGTTACGCTATTAAATGGATTGCTGGCATTATTCCCTAAAAATGTTCCAACAGTGACTTTGCTATAAATATTCTGGTTGTAGGTATAGCCACGTTTATAATTTGCATCATATCCGTTTAATGTATTACCGGAAGAGCTGGTAGAATAACTGGTACTCGTTCTGCGATAGGCAACCCCATCATTGGCACCTGAACCATAGGTCATTAAGGCCAGCGTCGAATTAGGAATACCCTGGATATTATCAAAGACAACATTCACGTTAGAACCACTATCGCCAACGCTGGCGAAAAAGTGGTTAGCATTATTGGCGGCGGCCGTAGTGGTCAAGTTCGCATTTTTGATTGTAAAAGTAACCTGGTTATCAGCATCGCCACCGCGTACCGCAAAACGATAAGCTTGGTTATTACCGTTACTGATACCGTACTTAGCTGCCCCGCCGTCAAGGGTAATCGCCGTACGGGTACCAAAATCAAATTTAGTGGTATTATTATTTAATCCGGTACCGCCAGGAACATTACTGGCACCTGAATAGAGCGCTCCGTCACGGTAGTCTGCAAGGTTAATATCTGCTGTCAGGGTAATATCAGTACAGTCATTGTTGTTTAATGCGGCGCCTAACTCCTTTGCTGTACCGACTTCGCAGGCATCGGCGGCAAAAACAGGCTGGGCGGCGAATAATCCTACAAGCATAAATGCGTTTGCCAGCCTTTTCGCCGTTTTTCTTTGTGCGCGGCTACCTTGCCCCTGACTGGAAGATTTTTGTTTACCTTTAGCTAACTCGCTGGCGACAACCCATATACCCAGCAATGTATTCCAGATAACCTTGTAAACCTTGTTCATAACGCCCCGCACAATTTACAGAATAAAATTTTCTGTCATAAATTGTAGTCGTTTTATTTACAAAAATAGGAATATTCTTATAAAAAATTAAAGATGTTTAAAATCCATTGATAATTATCATTACAAAAAAATGGCCTGTGATGTTGCCACGCAGCATATGAATGTTAATTCTTACGTAAATCAGCCCCAAGGGTGGCAAGAACGCGGCCGCGCCGCTATCTCGGGCAGCACGGTTTGCGAGGTGAAGCGATTAGCAGGGAGATCTGGCGCATCGTTGCAGGACCTGAGCGACGGAATAAGATGCTGAAGGAAGGGATTTACTACAGGGAGCCTGCGGATTATATGCCGATGGTGCGCCGTATTTTTAGCGGAAAGCGTACCCGCCATATGCTTATATTTGATGAAGTGCCAGAGCGTGTTTGGCGAAAAGAGAATGAACCAGGATAAACCATGACCCAGTGGCTGCGCAGGTAACCGATGAGATGGTTTCGCTGCTGAAGCTTACAGAGCAATACCTGTCCACTAAGGACAACAAGCAATGATGCCGGCAGTACCAGACCAGGGCGTTTCGTTTTCCGCCGCGCAGCGGCCGGTGACCATCGATTATCCTGCCGCGCTGGCCCTGCGTCAGATGCCCCTCGTTCAGGACGAACTGCCGAAATACCTGTTGGCACCAGAAGTGAGCGCCCTGCTCCATTACGTACCCGATCTGCACCGCAAGATGCTGCTGGCAACACTCTGGAACACGGGCGCGCGTTTTAATGAGGCCCTTGCGCTGACCCGGAGTGATATTTCCCTGGCGCCGCAACACCCCGTTCTCCAGCGTGGCTCGCATCCAGAATCGATGGGGATTACCGTGAAAAACGCCGGTAGACCAGTCCGACCGCATATCGGTTAATACGCTGCTCATCATGCAGAGAGCATCGGCGTACTCGATGCCGGATTTGCACCAATGTTCGGTATCCTGTTCAATCATCAACCCGGCCTGATCGGCATATCGTTTCCTTTTTTCAAATGATGCCACGCGCTGACGCCTCAGGCTGCTATCTCTGGCGCATAATATTGCTGCACAGCGGCAGGCAGAGGGACATTATCGTGACCAGCATGAATGCCCAGGCGAGGCTGTAAAGATGAGCCACGGCACCAATCAGCGCTGGTCCCAGCAGAATGCCGGAGTAGCCAATGCTGGAGATCGCTGCAACGGCCAACGCGCCGGGCATCACTTGCTGCCGGCCCGCCGCGGTAAAGAGAATGGGTACCAGATTGGATAATCCACAACCGATCAGGAAAAAACCAGCCAGCATAATCATCAGGTGTCCGCCGACGATGACGCAGCCATAGCCCAGTGTAGCGATTAGTGAGCTGAAGAGAAAAATCCGAAAGCGGCCAAAGGCCTTGATCAAGCGGTCTCCGGACAGTCGGCCTGCCGTCATGGCGCAGGCAAAAAGAATATAGCCAATACCCGCATGTTGGGCGTTGATGTGATTTTCGCTGGTCAGCAGAATACCGCTCCAGTCCAACATCGCTCCCTCCATAATGTAGGCAATGAAGCACAGGAAACCGAGGAGAATAACAATCCCTTTTGGTAACGCAAACAGCGGAGCGTCGGTGGATTCCGGTTCCCGAAGCAGACGGCCGGCGGTGCGTAGCAGCAGCAACAGGACGCCTGCGATCAGCAGACTTACCGTGAGCAGCGGCGTAAAACCATAGCTCAATAGCAGGCTGGCAATGCCAGAGCCGGCGATACCGCCGATGCTGAATAAGGCGTGGAAGCCAGACATGATAGGGCGCCCAGCCAGTTTTTCAACCCGCACGGCGTGAATGTTGACTACCACGTCCATAGCGCCGATACCGGCACCAAAAATAAACAGGGACGTGCCCAGCGAGGAGGGCTCGTCAGTGAGCACCAGCGCCGGAAGTGTGGCCAGCACCAGCCCCGCAGCGGTAGTGAAAACCAGGCGGCAGCCAAAACGTGCTGCCAGCATGCCAGATAAAGGCATCATCAGCAGGGAACCGAGGCCAAAAGCCAGTAGCACCAGGCCCATTGTGCCATTGTCTGCCATCATTCGGTCTCTGGCCAACGGAATTAAAGGGGCCCAGGCGGCCAGTGTAAAGCCGGCGATAAAAAAAGCCCTTCGCGTTGCCCCGATGGCGTTTGTAAGTGAATAGGATGTTGCATCTTTCATCATGATAGGTACGCGCTCTGCAAACGAAAGTATCCGGCGCTAAGCGCGCCGGATAGGGATGAGCATCAGGCGGAGACCGCCTGTATTGCCCTTAAGGGTGCGATATCATTCAGCGTTTCGATCACTGCGTGTGCCTGATGATAGCGCTCGCTCCCGGACAGTGCGTGCGGCCAGGCATAGACTTGCGTGATGCCGGCTGCTGTGGCGGACTGAATTCCCAAGTCAGTATCCTCAACCACTATTGTCTGTGCGGCGGCGACATCAAGGTGCGCCAGCATGGCCAGATAGGGATCGGGCCAGGGTTTGGTGCGAGTGATATCGTCGCCGGCAACCAGCGGTGGCTCCTGTGGCAGCGCCAGTGTGGCCAGATTAGCCAGACAAATATCCCGCGGCGCGGTAGAGACAAAGCCGAACGGAATACCTCGTTCGCTCAGTCCATGAACGAGACCGCGAATCCCCGGTCGCAGATAGCGAGGCCCCAGCGAGGCCTGATATGCCGCGACAATACGGCGTGTCAGATTGCCATGCTGTGCGGCATCAATTCCGATCTTCAATAGCGTCTCTTCCAGACTGAGGCCGATCAGCTGCTCAGCCGTCACCCCGCGAGTGTGCTCAGGAAGCAGCCCGGAGAGGACGTCAAAGTGCAGCTGTTCGCTGTCGACCACTACGCCGTCGATATCGAAAATAACACTCAGTGTGCTCATACCTGTTCCTCCCTTGCCTGGGAACGAATGCGCAGCATCACTTTGCAGCCCGGTTCGGTAATCGGTCGCGGCGTTTTTCCGTCTATGTCGCAGCCGACGGTGGCAAAAGCCTGACGATAGTCATCAAAAGTAAAGTGGTGGCTGACCAGTCTCTCAGCCGGGATTTTTCCGTCGCGGATTAACGCATAGGCTCGTTCAAAACTGTTATTCAGAGAGTCGATCGATCCGATTATCGAGAGGCTTTTATCGGCGATTTTCAGCACGTCCAGGTTTGCCGTTGCGTCTTTCAGCGCAACATTCAGCAGTTTTCCTCCCGGAGCCAGTCGGGCAAAAACGGTTTCAGCGAGATAACCCGTGGTGTCGACGCAGAGATCCAACAGCGCGTCGTTGCCATATTCGCAAGCCATTGCTTCGGCAAAGTCCGTGTACAGGCGGCATCCATCTGGTAAAACACCGCGAGCAAACGCGAGGCGATGGGGGTTTTTTTCCACCATAAAAGCTGTGATGCCGCGCAAGTACAGACTCCACAGATACAGCAGCCCCATTGGGCCGGCACCGATGACGGCAGCGCGCAGGGCGCTGTGCGTGATATTCAATTTATCCACGCCGGTCAGGGTACAGCTCAGAGGTTCAGTCAGGGCGCCCGCTTCAAAGCTGACATTATCATCCAGCGCCAGCAAGGCACTCTCTTTGGTGCGATACTGGTCGGCAAACGTACCATCGTAAGACACACCGGCTTCTGTGCCGTGTTTTTGCTCACAGTGATTCATATTGCCAATCTGGCACATGCGGCAGGTACCGCAGGAGTAGGTCGGATTGATCACCACCCGATCACCCGGTTTGAAACGGCTGACATCGGGTCCGATCGCCAGGACCGTACCGGTTGATTCGTGCCCCAATGTGGTACCGGGCACGGCAACCGGGTAGTCGCCGGTGATGATACCCACGTCGGTACCGCATATACCGCAGACTTCAATCGCGACGATGACGTCATCAGCATCAATGCATGAAAGCGAGGGCACTTCAACGGGAGTAATATCCCATACGGCGTTAAATTTCAGGGCTTTCATCAAATGGCCTCCTGCATAGCACGATCCGCGCTTTCCAAAGCGATGAAAGCGAGGTCCAGTTTTTGAATAATTTCGTCGAGGTGATGGAGTTCGCAGACAAGCGGCGGGCGAATCTTAATTGCGCTGCCTTTACCGTAGCGCGATCCCCGAATGATCAATCCCTGGTTTGCAGCCAGCTCAATCACCTGTGCGGCGATTTCCGGGCTGGGAGTATCAAAACCAAACATGTATCCCAGTCCCCGGACGCGGCTGATTGACGGATGCTTTTTCTGCAAACCCAGCAGAGCATTGCGCAGATATGCTTCGTGACGCTGCACATTGTCTAACAGCTGTTCGTCTTCAATGATCGCAATGGTTTCATGCAGCGCCGTCAGCGACAGCGGGTTAGCACCGGAGGTATTAGAGTGCTCATAAGCGGCCAGGACGTCGAGCTTCTCTTTCATCAGGATGCCTCCCGTCGGAATACCGATTCCGCCGGCGCCCTTGGCAAAGACTATTATGTCGGGCTGAAGCGCGTTGGCGTAGCCTGTGCTGGCAAAGAATGTTCCCGTGCGACCAAATCCGGTCTGAACTTCATCTGCAATCAGGACAATGTCATGTCGGGTACAAAACTCGCGGATCTGGCGATAGAACGTTACCGGCAGGACGATATTACCGCCATTACCCAGCACGGGCTCCATGATCAGACATGCCACTTTCCCACTCGAGCCGTAACAGAAAGAATCCTCCAGCTCAGTAATAAATTCTGCACTCGCGCTGTCGGCATCGGCCGCGTCGGCCAGCACGCTATCAGGCGTAGGGATTTTAAATGACCCTTCGATATGGTTAGCAAAATGCGCCAGGCGAAAAGCATTTCCAGAGATGCTTGCCGTAGCCAGCGACTGGCCGTGATGTGAGGCGAATAGTGAGATTACGCCTGAGCGGCCAGTATATTTTTGTGCCATGCGGATTGCACCCTCTACCGCCCCCGAGCCCGAAACATCCCTCAGCCAAATACGATTAATTCCGACTGGTAAATAGGGTTTTAATTGCGCCAGGATATTTTCTGCCATCGGCTTGGTATAGGCTGAGCTTAAATGCGCACAGCGTTCTATTTGCTCTTTGAGCTTATTTGTCAAGCGCGGATGTGTATATCCAAAAGGCAGATTGAACGTCCCTGAAGCTGCATCAATTAAAATGACTCCACCATCACGCAAATAGGGTCCATCCCCCTTAAAACGGCCGATCATTGCATCGAAGTTATCACGATTATTTTTCATATTAACCATCCCGTATAATTATATTATAAACATTATTCACCTGCAGGGTATGAGGTGTAAGAAGCGGCGTTCTAACCGGATTGCTATTATTTTTATAGCTATATTATTCGTTACACGCTAAGTGTCTTATAGTTATTATCAAGCGCAATTCCCCTGAAAGTCCGGATTTAAGGCGGCGAATAATCTTGCTGTTAGCATCGTATTATTCCTGACGGAAAATTGCCCTCTCCAGCATACGTTGATGTTTGACGCCGTGTTGCCGCAGCGTTAACACTGTACTGCTGCGCAATCTGTGCGGCGTGTCCCGCCTTAAGTAGGCGACCGCCAGCGAATGTCAACCAACGAAACTAGTTACATTCCCTTAACTTTTGATTGCGCATTTTTTCCATCCCCACCCCCTTTTTCACGCTTTGTTTTTTAATAACTTCTTGTATTTGATCATTATGCGATCATAACCACAATTTTGAAAGGGTTTATCGACTTCGTTTACGAAGCGTTTATGTATAATTAATTCTTATTTCTTTAATTATTCTGTTGATTTGTGACTAAGGGGAGGAGAGATAGACTGAACTTGACCCGCCATCTCCAGACAGCTTTTGTATCTTAAGTTAACGATACCCGCTGGCGCCGATGTTCCCTTGGGAGTCGCATCTCTGACGATGTGATTAAGGTTTATACGCCATTGATCGACAGGGAGTTGATCTGGCGCTGCTGTAAATAAATGGGTGTGGTAAAATTTTTCGACTCCTTTTGCTGACGGAGCAGCAAATGAACCCATTCAAAGGCCGCATTTTCAGCTAAAGCCCTGTGGGCGGTACGCTGGTACTACAAATATGGCATCAACATCGACTTACTATTGGTTTTATCAAATGGTCAGAAATCGAGGCAGATGGGATTACAAGCAATTCAATCCCTACTTCGCCAGCTTTGGAAATTTTAATTTTGGGGCAGCAGGTATTGCTGCGGGAATACCAGAGAACATCTTGCTGATGGGCGCTGGATGGGCTCAAAGCCATGCTGGAACATCTAAGCCCGAGTGGGCAAACTGGTATCAAAAGCCTCATTATGGAAATGACCCAACCGACCAACGTTATATCAGTGAAGGGATTGAGTATGCGCGCCAGAACGGTTATTAAATGGATGCATAGTCTTTTGACTATGTTTCTATTAATTCTGGTCGTTGGTTTCGTGTATCTGAATCGTACAGACGATACGCGCTCAGAGGACGAGCTACAACATGTCTATAAGATTAATGACTGCCTGTGGCTTTATACCACTAAAAACAGAGAGGGTGACGCTACCGCACCCATTATATATCGCTTTTATGTGAGCGGTGAAATTACAGGAAACGATAAGGAAATTATCAAAAAATTGAATAATGGAGTACCATTTCTTGTAGGAAGAGGCAGCATAAGTAAAATAAGTTTTGTTGAAAATGACAACCTTAGTGTCAAATATAGCGGAAAAGTTTATTCGCTAAGTGACACTATCAGTTATTCGATACGCGGCCAGCAGATTAATGCCCACATCTCATATCATATTAATTAGCGCCTCACGGAGCTCGTTGTTCAATGCCGCCAGCACTGAAAGCAACAGTCAGCACTGTCGGCGTTTATTGTTATAACGGATTAATTCTCAGGCGCACAGTAAGTGCCCAGCCTGAACCGATCTGCTACCCAGAGCCTGACATCGTAAACTATCTCCTTCAGTTTTTTCCGGTCTGATTTCTCACAAAGAGATAGTCCAACACATCCTAAAGTTTGATGTGGTAAATAAATTCATTCTGGCAGTGAAGCACTCAATACAAAACTCGCCTTGAGGAAGATAGTAAATGCGTAAAACCTTCACTCCGAATACAGGCTCCGGCGGTTATATGAAGGTATCGCTGCCCTGACTGATAATTTGGGGTGTAATCATGCAATCAGGAAATCGAGACTTTCGCCGCATCCACTGGCGCCATCCTGAAATCTTTATTAAAATCTTTTTTTAACGCAAAGCGCGTAAACGTCAGTAAACTGATACCGTTATATTCCTCAACCAAATCAAAAACAGCTTTTTCGATATCACTATCAATCATAATATATCTTCATTATCAACAGTTCGGTTTAAGTCCAATTAAACCTGCAGCTTAAAAGAAATATCTACACCTATTACCGCTTTTGACCCGCCGTTATTCATTACCCACGCGTTATAAACGCAGCGACAGCCAAAGAGAGGCGCGGCAGAAGTGCCTCTCTTCCCAAGGTAAAGCTTAAATAAGCCATTGCCCGTCGTGCGGCTGCGGCCAGAACAGTGCGGCCTGGCCTCGTGAGGCTCTCTGCTCATCGTAAACCTGCCAGACGATGCCATCATAAATCATAAAGCGCTTACCCTGACTGTCGATACGCGGCCCCTGGTAGTTATCAGCGATACCGTTTTGATCAACAATATCAAGTAACCTCTTCCGCTCTTCCCGATCCTCTTCCGATGCACTGAAGCGCGAAGGCATGCCAAGCATCTGTGGTTGCGTATAATTAAAGCAGCGTAGTGCGCAATGATTAGCATAGATAAATCGTGGATCCTCACTGCCGTCATGGGCCAGTAAGCTGTAAGGAGCATCAGTGTGCAACCAGCTTAGTCGATCGGCTATCCCTGCAGGAGTGAGCAACGGAGCACCACGATGAACGCGGAAACTGTTATCAATCAGTATCAGTAGTGCACGCATTTCCTCTGTCATAATTTGTCCTATAGGTTTTTTACCCGGGGATTAGTACCCAGCACATGCGCAGGGTCGACCAGAACTTCAATCAACATAGAAACGCTGCCGGGTGTTCGACATTTAGCAAGTAGCGAATGCAGATTAGACAGGTCAACCGCCAAGCGCTCCGCCTGCCAGCCTGAGGCGCGAGCCAGTGCACAGTAATCCAGCGGCCGCACTTCTGCATGATAGTTTCGAGGATCAACGTCCGGCAAAATTTGTGTTAATCCCTGTTCGACGATGGAAAATCGAGAGTTATTTAGCAGAAAGAGAGTTAAGCCAAGATCGCGTGCCTCTCCCATTGAACCGGCAAACAGTCGAAAACATCCATCTCCGGTAAACACAAATACGGCACTGTTCGGGCTGGCCAGCCGGGCTCCAATCGCCGCGCCGAAAGCCCCCCCCATCGCTGAACCCCGATAGAGAGAGAAAAAACGAATGCGATCGTTAGGGCGCTGTGTAACATACTGGCGATCTTTATAGGCCAGACACACATCATCAAATCCGAGTGAGTTTTCCGGCCACCAGGCATCAAGCCGCTGATAAAGTTCGGCCATATTGACATACCCCGCTTCCGGTTGAGTAAGAGGAAGGGCATTCAGATAATCAGGGGCGATATCAGCCGGGATATTGCCAAATGGCTCACTGCGCCCTTCATCAGTCAGGGAACGGAGCAGGCTATCCAGCGGAGCATGGACATGATGATATTCGCCCGTTGCGAAATGGCTGAAACTGTTGTCTATCTGGCCGTAGGCGCCGCGAATATTACTGAGGTAAAAAGTGTTGGCGGCACTGAATTTTTTTAGATTGGCCGTATATTCATCCGGGCAGGCACCCAAAATCATCAGCACATCATTCTCACCCAGATTTTCATACAGCGAGAGACTGCTGTCATTGCCACCAAAGGAGATATAGCCATAGCCGTAAGGGTTAGATCTGCTCACCGCATTCGCACCGTTAATGCTCCAGATGGCTTTAGCGTGTAACACCTGGCACAGCTGCTCAGTCATCTGTGACGCCTGCTTATAGCGCGCCATCTCCTCGCCAACCAGAATAACCAGATGCTTATCGGATACCGCCTGACGGAATTGAGTAAGAAACACGGCAATATCATCAGTCTCTGCCGGTTCAGGAGGCGACAAGGGGGGAGATGAGGCAGGCATCCGTTCGACAAGTGCCTCATGCATCAGCACTAACACTACCGGTTTTGCATTATCAAGCTGGCGGCGCGCCTGGGTCAAAGTGCTCGCCAGCGTACTGATATTATCAAGCAGGAATACGCCATCAGGGCACTCCGCGCGCAGCTGTTCTACCACATTGCTGCCATGGCGCGTGGTATCCTGCAGTGGGGCCAATCCTTCCGTCGCTGCACCCGATAAGGGCACTAAATAAACAGCTGGAATATCATGAAGTTTTGCATCACTTAGCCCGCAAGTCAGCAGCTTTGTGGCGGCACCACTGGTTGCAACCGCAGCTGCCATCTTTCCACTGGCTAAGTGGTATCCAAGAGGGACAAATCCCGCGCTGTATTCACCAAGGGTGAATAATGCTGCTCTTCCATCAACGTCCGCATCAAATGGCGGAAAGTGCTTGAGAAAATGAATTACACCGCCGCCAGTAACACCACTATAAAGTGTTATGCCCCATTCATCTAAACGACTGACTAAAAGATCATAGCCATTACCTGTTGGTGTTGCGGATGTCGAATTCATCGAACCTCCTGGCTGAATCAGACTTCAACAGCTGATTATCACCATCAATTATATTAGTGCTGAAATAGCCGTGTTTTTATTCTCTGCCAAGACTGAACGTTTCCCACAGGCTTATTTTAGCGGCATTAAAACTAAAGCCGTTATTTACGTTCACTTTGTAACATCTCAGATAAACGTCATTGATGCCAAACGCGTATTTATTGCCTTTTAATCCGAACAGGCTGACCTTATCCGCGATATAGTCACCCAGATCGAAACGTTTGTTCTCTCTTAATACGTGATTTTCGGCAAGGCCAATACCATTTTTATAGCAGCTTAACGGCACGCTAATCCCCGCCAACTTCACGCTGAAAACCACCTGCTGATGGTCAACCATGGCGATTGTTACTGGCAGCAGCGGATTGGGATAAATTGCCGTCAGATTTTTATCAATGCTGATGCATTTCTGCAAAACCGTATCGTACAGCATCACATAGCCATGCGAAGATGTGATAAGCAATTGATCATCGAGGGACGCTTTCAATCCGTCAATCACCGCTTTATTAATTTTCAGGTTTACCAGGTGGGTAATTCTGCGAGCATCGAAAGTCTGACGCACATCTTTTACCCATTTAGTGCCGGAAGGCCGCCAGAAGCACAGCGTTGAGATCGATAGTACCGGATGTTCTGCAATTTTCTTGCTGACCTGCGGATGATAAGTCAGCGGTACGCTGCTATCCGTCGGCGCTTCGTAGTCAATCACAATTCTGTCGATTTGCGTGTTGACCGGAGAGGGAATAAATATTTTCAGAAAGCTGGATAAATCAATATCACGATACAGCGAAATAGATGCAGCGGTTTCATGACCACTCATCAATTTCAGATGTGATTTGGTGTTTTTCTTATTAATATAAAATCCGATCAGCGTCATTGGTTCAGAAATTTTAATCTCATCGTCCTGATTGAGAAATGCAAAAGTTTCCTGGAATAACGAGTTTTTTATTTCATATTTTTTATCTTCAGCATACTCTTCTGAGACATTGCGAATAATGAAATTTTCACTGTAATTAACATTATCACTCATAAAGCCCAGAGAACTTTTACTTTGCTCGTCTTCCAGCACCTGTGCAACCATACTACCAATAAAGTTGGCAATAAACTCGGTGGGATGCGGATCCATATCATATAAATTATCAATCAGCGAATTTGAGAATGCGTTAATATTTTCAATGATATGTTTAAAACATAAGAACTGTGCTCCCAGCCGCCTGGCCAGCATTTCGCGGGTACGGTAAATGATAGTGGTATTATGCAATGTCGCCAGCAAAGGAATGGCGATAATAACCAGTTTGGTCTGGCTGGCAATGGTCGAGAGGAATTCAAAATAGATATCATTATAGAAATTATAATTTTTAAATGAATTCGTTTTTAAAAAGTACTCTTCATCATTCGGCAAACTGTCAAAAAACACATAGTCGTAAACGGAGAAATCCATACGGGCAAACACCGAAAACTGTAAGCCGGGCGACGCACCGATAGATAAGTTACTCACCTCAGAATCGACCAGACGGTCGGACAATCCTTTGACCCAGCCGTTGCGGCGTACTGAATTCGATGTTCCTAAGATTAAAATTTTCATCAAAGCACCTTCTCCGTTATACCGCTGAGTTATTATTATTGCGACTTATCTCAACCTGCATAAATAACTCACCCCAACGTTGGGAGAAGTCATTAGCCGTATAATTCTTTGCCAGCTTAGCGGCATTTTTTTGCATCGCCTTCAGGCCTTTACGATCTTTTAAAGCGCTAATCACCGACTGTGCGAATTGCTCATCCTGTTTATCTTCGACCAGAAAACCATTAACACCATCAACAATCATTTCCTCGGGGCCGTAATTAATTTTGTAGGAAACCACCGGACACTGATTTGCCAGTGCTTCCATTATCACCAGCCCATAACCCTCAGAGCGACTGGTAAACAGCATCAGATCGGCTGACTGATAGACTAAATCAACACTTTCGGTGTATTCACAGATCTCAACATGGTTCGACAAATCATACTGCTCTATTGCCGCCTGCATTTTTGCCAGCTCGGAACCATAACCGTACAGCTTTAGCGAGGCTTCCGGGATCGCCTGCACCACCCGGGAGAAGATGCGGATCAACTCCGGCAACCTTTTAACCGGATCAAAGCGCCCGACAGAGATGCAGCTAAAGGGCTTACGTTCGGCATTATATTTTGCGATTTTTTTATCATAAACATGAGGTATTTCAACGCTGACATTATTGAATTTAAAGCGTTCCTCAGCCTCTTGCTTCTGCTTTTTAGTCAGAAAAACCAGCGCATCCAGTTGATGGGCATTGTAAAAATAGTGCTTATAGTGGCTGTTTACCCGCGAATGACTGTCCGCTGGGTTAACATAATGAGCAGCATGAATAGTACCGATATAAACATAGTTCGGTTTTTTATGCGAAAATAATGCCTGACTAAAATAAATCGCCCGATCAATAATAAAGTAGTAAAGCGTGTCATCGCGATTGTAGAAGGTGTCCAGTGCATGCAGAAAAAGTTCTTTTTCTGACGTCAGCGTGGTTTCAATGAGCCCTTGCGGATTAAACAGAATGATACTTTGCAGTTCACTGGACTTGTCATCCACCTTATAATTATTAATTATTTTTAGTTTACCGTCGGCATCAAACAGTGATACTGAGGTTATTTTTCCTTCGCTGATATGTTGAATAGAGCTTAATCTCTGCGCGGCATCGTATTTAGCGCGCATAATTATTTTATTATCGTTAAAATAATTTATATAGGACAGCGAACCGTCACTGCGCGTAATCTCATATCGCTTCTCAAACTTGCCTTTCTTAAAGATAAAATTATTATTAGTATCCTGCACATAACCTTCACTGGCAACCGGAGTATACGGCTTAATCTCTCCGCCAGCATCGACATCGCCAGGCTGAATTTTTTGAAACAGTGAGTACACATTCTGAAAGCGAACCTGTTTACTGAGCACGCCATTCTCAATCATATTGTTATAGACGTGGCTAAGCTCAGCATCATACTCAACCGTAAGAATGGTGACATTATAGTCGCGCTGAGCGAGAATATTAGCTCTTTTCAGCATCGCCATGACCAGGCCATTTTTCTTTAATCCCAACCGGGGATAAAGCATGATGATCTCTTTCTTCTCGTATGCTTTGCGGTCGCTCATATTGTCACCCGTCTCTTTTGCATTATTGAATGTGCTGTACATCATCATTTCCACGTTATTCCTGTTACCACAGAAGCATTAACGCTCGCGCAGCGCTTCTTTTACCCGATTGAAAGGCTTCACCAGATATTCCATGATGGTTTTTTGGCCGGTTTTAATATCCACCGTGGCCACCATCCCCGGCACAATCGAAAAATGATGGCCGGCTGCATTTTGCAGATAGTCGACGTTGGTGCGGATAAACACGCGATAGTAGTAAATCTCCGGTTTGACCTCATCCTGGATCGTGTCGGGGGAAATTCCTTCTACAACGCCTTCCATGCCGCCATAAATTGCATAGTCATAAGCCGAGATTTTTACCAGCGCGCGTTGGTCGGGATGGATAAAGGCGATATCGCGCGGCGACAGGCGCGCCTCAATCAGTAAGCGATCGTCTAATGGCACGATATCCATCAGTTCGCCATTCGGTGGAATGACGCCGCCGATGGTCATCACCTTGATATTTTTTACAATGCCGCGCACCGGCGAGCGCACCGTCAGACGGGTAACCGAGTCAGCGCGGCCTTTAATCACCTCGCTCAGCGAGTCAACTTCAGCGTTGCCCTTCGCCATCTCTTCACGGGCCTGCACATAATACTGCGAATAGAGATCGGTCAGTTTCAGATCGAGATCGGCCTTTTGCCGCTGCAGACGTAACACCTCAACGCTACTGGCCGCACCGCTTTTTGCCAGTTTCTGCGTAATCGCCAACTCGCGACTCGCCAGCGACAGCGACTCTTTAATCCGGGCAGCTGACTCAGTGAGCTGCTCGCGGCGCGTATTGTATAAACGCGTTTCCGAAGCCAGCAGTTCAGGAAAAGCCTCTAACTCTTGCGGAAATGTTAAGGGCTGATTATTCACTTCTGCACGCAAACGCGCAGTCGCGGCCAGTGAAGCACGGTAACGCGCGGCGCTCTCTCCAACATTCGATTCGTAACGCGTCGGATCAAGCCGTGCCACCACTTGCCCTGCCTGCACCATCGCGCCTTCATGCACGCTGAGTTCGGTCAGCACGCCGCCATCCAGCAACTGCACCACCTGTTCACGCGTGCTGGGAATCACCTTGCCACTGCCGGTAGAAACCTCATCCAGTACGCCAAACCATGCCCATACGCCCGCCGACAACAGCAGGAAAAAGGTGATAATAATGATCCGCGCCGAGCCGGTATAACTCCTGCGGCTACCCTTCTCATCATCCAGATCGTCAAGATTAAAGGGTGAAGGTGCGGTGGTGGTGGTTTCAGCGGGCAGGTTTTTCATCGGAAGCCTCCTGCTGGGAAGTCGGGTTACGTGAGTTTTTAATCGCTTTATCTTTCGGCGCATCCATTACCAGTAGCCCCTCTTTTAGCACCACCACGCGATCCACCAGTTCCAATACCGCAGCACGGTGAGTCGCGACAATCAACGTTCGCCCAGCCAGCCACTGGCCCAGACGCTGAATAAACTCACGCTCGGTATGCTCATCCAACGAGGCGGTTGGCTCATCCAGCAGCACAATATTTGGATCGCGCAGCAGCATACGCGCCAGCAATACCGACTGCCGCTGTCCTCCGGATAATCCGATGCCCCCTTCCATCACTATATGATCCAGCCCCAGTGGCAATCGCCGCACATAGTTGGCGGCACCACTGACTTCCAGCACCTCAAACAGCGCCTCATCGTCGATATTAGGTGCGCCCAGCATCAGGTTTTCACGCAGAGTGCCGTGAAAAAGGCGCGCGTTTTGCGTCAGCAGGCCGATATTACGGCGGATATCTGCAGTATCGATATGTGGCAGACTCAGGTTATCCAGCCGCACTTCGCCGCTGACCAGCTCCATACCGCCAGCCATTGCTTTCAGCAGGGTAGATTTTCCGGCACCGTTACGCCCTAACAGCGCGATACGCTCGCCGGGCTGGACGGTCAGGCGACCAATTTTCAGCGGGAATACGGTATCTTCAGTGCGATAACGGAAACAGGCATCGGTAAACTGGTAATGGCCGTGCAGCACCGGGCAATGCACCCGCGTCTCTTCCCGGCTGTTCTCAACCGGCAGATTCATGATGCTGTCCAGACCGGCTTTGGCCGCTTTCACCTGCTGCCAGCGCGCCAGTACGCCGCATAACTTGGTCATTGGCGAGATCATGCGCGAGGAAAGCAGTGAGGCAGCGACGATCGCACCGGTAGTGATATCGCCATCCATCACCATCGGTGCACCAATCACCACCACCGAGGCATACACCAGGTTTTGTACCGTCACTCCCCAGTTGACCAGGCCCTGAGTCAGACGACGGGTCTCCACACCGGACTGCGCGGTGATCTGGATATAGCTGTTCCACTGTTGCAGGAAGCGATCTTCCGCCTGCATCAGCTTGATATCCTCAAGCCCCTGTACGCTTTCAACCAGCACGGCGTTACGCAGTGTGGATTCATGTAACGACCTGCGCGCCAGCGTGGCGAGACGTTTCTGCAGCAATAGGCCCGGCACAATCATAATCACCGCCGCCACTGGCGCGATCCATGCCAGATGCGGCGAGATAATCGCCAGAACAAACAGGAACAGGAAAAAAAATGGCATATCGACAATTGCGGTGACGGTGGTTGAGGTGATCATCTCGCGAATCTGCTCAAGTTCGCGCAGCTGTGAAATAAAGCTGCCGGTAGAGCGTGGGACGGCACTTTCACGCAGCCGCAGCGCGTGACCAAATACCCGATCCGAGACGCGCATATCGGCGCGTTTACCCAGCACGTCGGTAATATGTGAGCGGCCAAGCCGCAGCAAGAACGAGAACAGTACGGCGATTAACACTCCGCCAAACAATACATAAAGCGTCGGATAAGACTGCGCCGGAATCGCCCGATCATAAACCTGCATGGAAAACAGAATGCCGGACAGCGCCAAAATATTCACCAGCAGTGAAGCCAGCATCACATAGCCATAAGGTTTAATGTCGCGCAGCACCAGCTTGCGCAGCCAGTCGGGCTTGTTTTGCTCCAGATAACGATCGACCCGGCTGTCTTTCGCCGCCGCAACCGGCCGGAACGCCACAACATGACGAATTTGCGGCAGCATCTGTTTAAATGACACAGGCGTCAGTTGCGGATCGTTAGCGAAGTTAAGCGTCAGCGTATCCTCACCATCAAACTGGCTAATCACTGCTACCTGGCCGTCAGACAATTCCACTGCCAGTGGCAGTCGCCATGCCGACATTTCTCGTGCCGGATCGTCCAGCATGCGCGCAGACAGACCCGCCTGGCGTGACAGGTTGGTTAATGCCCGCTCCAGTGGCAGCGCATGTTGCCATTCAGTTGTGGCATATAACATGCCGGGTGAGCAAGCCAGCCGGTAGTGGGTGGCAATCTGAATAATTGCGGCGGTCCACGATGACAGCGGCTGACCTTCAGGAGTATCGGGGGTTTCTGACGGAGTGACCGCCTGAAGTTGGGTCATGGTTGAATCTCCACCGTTTGAATCGTCTGATTGTTCAGCGCGAAGGCTGAACGCATAAAGCCAGTGCTGTACAGGCAGTCAAGCTGTAAGGTGTGTATCTGACTAATGGTTTGCTGTTCGGTGAAGCGCGCCTGATAAATCTCCTGCTCGGAGTTGAGTACATCCAACAGTGGGCGCGTGCCCAGTTGCAGATACTGATCCTGATACAATTCGCGGGTTCGCTCTGCCAATTTCTGCTGACGACTCTGAATCACCAGCGTACGCGCCAGGCTCATCTCTTCATTTTGCGATTCGCTGAGTTTTTGCTGTGCATCAAGCTGGGCATTACGCACTGCCGCATTGGCAGATTCGAGAGTATGTGCGGCGGCATTGCGACTGGCCGTCAGGCCTCCGCCCTGATAAAGCGGCATTTCAACCTTAACCCAGGCACCATACTGGGTACGATCCAGTACCTGATTATTGGAATAGTTATTGGTCAGATAGTGGGTGACTTCAGGCTCTAATGAGATGGTTGGGGTCATCTGGGAGTTGGCGTTGTCGAGATTAGCCTGCGCCTGATTAACCTGAGCCCAGGCCGCCAGCACTGAAGGAATCAGTCGATAATCGGGCTGTGCCACCTGGCAAGATTTAGAGAGCGTAACGGGAAATTTATTGCTGACTTCTTTCAGATCGCGCCAGCCAAGGTAGGTTGACAGTGTGGCACGCCAGCGATCCAGGTTAGCCTGGTATTGCATCAGCGTAGACCGCGCTCCCTCAATACGGGTTTCGGTTTGCACCACGTCGGATAATGAGCTGGCACCTTCATCGTTACGCTGACGCGCCAGCTTGCCGATATTATTCAGTGCTTCAAGCTGTGCCTCAGCAATTTTCACCAGTTGCTGATAGCCCTGCACCTGCACCACTGCTGCCGCAGTATCATGGGCGATGGTATCAATACTCACCAGCACATTGGCCTGCTCTTTGGCCACGCTTGCTTCAGCCGCTCTTACCGAGCTGTCTACTTTGCCGAAGTCATACAGCATCTGTGACAACGACAGTACAAATGATGGGTTATAGCCGCTGTTGGTACTGGAATTGGTCATGCCGTTGTTCATGCCGGCACTTATTTTTGGATAGTATTTTGATCGCGCGACATTGACGCCTTCAGCCTGCTCATACAGTTTACCGATCACCTCGGCAATATCGGGATGCCATTGCACCGCGCGATTAACCGCCTGCGTAATATCGAGTGTGGCGGGAGCATTTGGCGATTGTTGTGAAGCAACAGTGCCGTCTAAAGAGGGTAACTCCTGCTGAGCAAACATTTGCCCGGCACGGATCATATTTGCTGAAACCTCGCTGTCTGACGCAGCAAACAACGCGGTACTAAAAAAGAGGGCGAAGCAAAAGACAAATGCACTCGCCAGGTGGCAATAACTAAACATTGCTCGTAACAGAACTAAATTCATTAATCATCCACCGCAGATTAAGAGTGAAGATGGCACATCCTTGTGCCGGTTTATTCCCTATAAGTTCATAACAACTACCGTTAAACGTCCGTATTCAGGTGTTGCAACAGCTCTTCCAGCGATACGTTTACTCCTTCCAGAGTAATCAGCTGAGTACTTTCAAAGTTCGTACCCTGCCCATCGCGGTCAATCGATACGATGGTATTTTCGCCATCAAACTCGACTGAAACGAAGTTTCCGATGGTGCCGCCCGCTCCATTCAGGCCAATCAACAGCTCGCCAATATCGATCTGATCATCCTGTGCCAGCGAGAAATCAGTCCAGGTATCGGTGCCGTTTCCACCGGTCGCATCGGCATTATCCAGCAGGTTATAGACCACGGTGTCGCCACCGCCACCCAAGGTAAAGGTGTCATCATTCGGCGTACTGTTGACGGTATCCGCATAGTTGCTACCGGTGATCTGCATATTCAGATCGATAGTCAGCGATGCACTGGATGTTGAACCGTCCGTTGCCGTCAGGGTGTAGTCGAATACCTCCTTCTGCGTCATGGTCGACAGATCAATGTTGGCGTCACGTACATAGCTGTAACTGCCATCTGCATTGATGGTTAAGGTGCCGTAGAGGCCATCTACCGTCGCGCTGGTTGCATTGCGGTCGTAAGGGTTCAGTGCGGCAGAGTCTGAGTCGTTGGCATTGCTGATAGCGATCCTGGTACCTACCGAGATCAAACTATCCGCTACACCATCCGCACCCGAGCCGTCGAGGATATTGCCGGTTACCGTGGCTGAAGCGCCGGTATGGAACTCATCCACATGCGTCTCAGTACCTCTTACCGATCCCCTCACCGTTGTCAGCCCCAGTACTGAAGAGCTACCGGTAACGCGCAGTGTGTAGTTGCCTGCTTCCAGATCCAGACCCGAAACGTTAACCGTTGCGGCACCGCCAATAATTCCAGATGGCGCTACGCTGCCGGTACGCACTGAAGTTCCGCTACTGTTAACAATGGCCCACGTTATATTTGTACCGGTTAGTGCAACACCCGTGACGGTGAAGCCCAGCGTAATATTGTGAAGTACCGAATCCGCCTCAACCGTGAAGCCACCGGAACCTGTCGCTGAGTTGGTACCTACTACCGTGGTCCAACTTGCTGACGCGATATTCGCGAAGTTCTCCACTTCCTGAACGACGGTTGCACTGGTTGCCAAATCAACACTGTCATCAACCGCTTGCAGCGTGCCCGGTTGCAGATCGATGGTCAGCGTTGCCGTACTGGTTGAGCCATTTGGCGTTTTCAGCTCATAGGTGAAGGTTTCATCACCGGTAATACTGCCTGCCGCCAGACCTGCATTCAGCGTATAGGTGTAATTACCCAGCGCATCGATGGTTAGCGTGCCGTACTGACCGGTAATGTTGGTGACACCACTTGCATTAATTCCGGTGCCATCGACTTCACTGACCAACGTGCCGGCCGGTGCGGTATCGCCACCTGCCCCTTCACTATCGCCATCGATCACATTACCCGTCACCGAACTGCCCGTAGTGACATAGCCATGTGTAGTGTCCTGCAAGACATTCAGGGTGAAACCAGTTAACACCGACACGCCATTCGCTGCATTCAACAAGAAGACATAGTCACCTTCCGGCAGAGTCAGCGTCAGCTGGCCTGATGTTCCTGCTACCAATCCGACTTGCAGCCAGTTATTCACAACATCGATCCGCTCGTAATTTCCGCTATCCGGATTGAGCTGATAAATGTTGAGGTTATAGGTTGAGAGTATTGACACTCCTAACGACGATGCCTGGAAGGTAAGCGTACGAGATGTACCCTCCGCTACCGAGAAGGTCGACTGTGCGTCAAGTTCAGCAACCGACAGATTCAGCACATTGCCCAGCCCCACTGTTGCCAGTGTTGCGCCGCTCTGCGATGACGGTCCGTTATTTACCGTTGTCTCTTCCGTTTCAATATCCAGCGTAACGTTATCGTCTACGGCATTAACGCTGTCGGAGTCGCTGTCGCTATCAGAGTCGCTGTCGGAGTCAGAATCGCTGTCGCTATCAGAATCACTGTCGGAGTCAGAATCGCTGTCGCTATCGGAATCGCTGTCTGAATCAGAGTCGCTGTCGGAGTCGGAATCGCTGTCGCTATCGGAATCACTGTCGGAGTCAGAATCACTGTCGGAATCAGAATCGCTGTCGCTGTCTGAATCGCTGTCGGAATCAGAGTCGCTGTCGCTGTCTGAATCGCTGTCAGAGTCTGAGTCGCTGTCGCTATCAGAATCACTGTCGGAATCAGAGTCGCTGTCGCTATCAGAATCGCTGTCGCTATCAGAGTCGCTGTCGCTATCGGAATCACTGTCGGAGTCAGAATCACTGTCGGAATCAGAATCGCTGTCGCTGTCTGAATCGCTGTCGGAATCAGAGTCGCTGTCGCTGTCTGAATCGCTGTCAGAGTCTGAGTCGCTGTCGCTATCAGAATCACTGTCGGAATCAGAGTCGCTGTCGCTATCAGAATCGCTGTCGCTATCAGAGTCGCTGTCGCTATCGGAATCACTGTCGGAATCAGAGTCGCTGTCGGAGTCGGAATCGCTGTCGCTATCGGAATCACTGTCGGAGTCAGAATCACTGTCGGAATCGGAGTCGCTGTCGCTGTCTGAATCGCTGTCGCTATCAGAGTCGCTGTCGGAATCAGAGTCGCTGTCGCTGTCTGAATCGCTGTCGCTATCAGAGTCGCTGTCGGAGTCAGAATCGCTGTCGCTATCAGAATCACTGTCGGAGTCAGAGTCGCTGTCGCTGTCAGAATCGCTGTCGCTATCAGAGTCGCTGTCGGAGTCAGAATCGCTGTCGCTATCGGAATCGCTGTCGCTATCAGAGTCGCTGTCAGAGTCAGAATCGCTGTCGCTGTCTGAATCGCTGTCGCTATCGGAATCACTGTCGGAATCAGAATCGCTGTCGGAGTCAGAATCACTGTCGCTATCGGAATCGCTGTCGGAGTCAGAATCGCTGTCGCTGTCGGAATCGGCGTCGCTGTCGCTATCAGAGTCGCTGTCGGAATCAGAGTCGCTGTCGCTGTCTGAATCGCTGTCGGAGTCAGAGTCGCTGTCGCTATCGGAGTCGCTGTCGCTGTCAGAATCACTGTCGGAGTCAGAATCGCTGTCGCTGTCTGAGTCGCTGTCGCTATCAGAGTCGCTGTCGGAATCAGAATCACTGTCGCTGTCTGAATCGCTGTCGGAATCAGAGTCGCTGTCGCTATCGGAATCGCTGTCGGAATCAGAATCGCTGTCGCTGTCTGAGTCGCTGTCGCTGTCGGAATCAGAATCGCTGTCGCTATCGGAATCGCTGTCGCTATCGGAATCACTGTCGCTATCGGAATCACTGTCGCTGTCTGAGTCGCTGTCGGAATCAGAATCGCTGTCGCTATCAGAGTCACTGTCGCTATCGGAGTCGCTGTCGCTATCAGAGTCGCTGTCGGAATCGGAATCGCTGTCGCTATCAGAGTCGCTGTCGGAATCAGAGTCGCTGTCGGAGTCAGAATCGCTGTCGCTGTCTGAATCGCTGTCGCTATCAGAATCACTGTCGCTATCGGAATCGCTGTCGGAATCAGAATCGCTGTCGCTGTCTGAGTCGCTGTCGGAATCGCTGTCGCTGTCTGAATCGCTGTCGGAATCAGAGTCGCTGTCGGAATCAGAATCGCTGTCGCTGTCTGAGTCGCTGTCGGAATCAGAATCACTGTCGCTATCGGAGTCGCTGTCGGAATCGCTGTCGGAATCGGAGTCACTGTCGGAATCGGAATCGCTGTCGGAATCGGAGTCGCTGTCGCTATCGGAATCACTGTCGCTATCAGAGTCGCTGTCGGAATCGGAATCGCTGTCGCTATCAGAGTCGCTGTCGGAATCGGAGTCACTGTCGGAATCAGAATCGCTGTCGGAATCGGAATCGGAGTCGCTGTCGC